>Ga0265326_10000196_pt1 | contig 30376 bp, 52 predicted proteins | sample 41424metaG_FD_192439 | JGI IMG/M metagenome (GOLD analysis project Ga0265326, IMG submission 192439) | Rhizosphere microbial communities from Carex aquatilis grown in University of Washington, Seatle, WA, United States - 4-14-24 metaG | ecosystem: Host-associated > Plants > Roots > Rhizosphere... | reverse complement strand
CCGCCTTGGCTGATTTGGGGTGGGGCTGTGGTTGATGTGGTGTCCTCGGCTGGACGCCATACGGCAATTTGTCTCCAGGCGTCGGAACGTCCTCATCCGTCCAATGCCCACCATTCAGCCAAACTAGCGGCCCCTTAACAAACCGGCTTCCATCATACCCCGCCGCTGCGTAGCGCAATGCGCCGTCTAGCAACTTCTGCGTTGTAGCCTGACCAGATTTGACGATCTGGAGGTATTTTGCAAGACATTTTGGCTTGCCCTGCTTCCGGCCAGACGGGTATGCCTTCCAAAAGGTTTCGAAGTGATCTGCCGCTCCGCCATCCAGATTTTCTTTCCGCTCGCGACCACAAGAAACACTATTCGGAGTGGGATTAGGAGAGGGAGAGGGAATGGGATCGGGAAAGGGGGGATTGCTGCCTTCGTGCTTAGGGTTATCCTCGTTTATGCTAGTAGCATTGCCCGTAGCGCCATTGCGCCGAGCCCACTTGGCTTTTGCCGCATTCCTCGCCTTTTCAGAGCGCTCCTCAGCATGAAATGCGTAAGTATTGTGAACCTCCCAATCATGGAGGATAATTTCGTCTTCTGCGATATCAATCCACCCCGTAGAGGCCAAGGCATCAATCCATTCTTGTTCATTTCCGCCCCATCCGCTTGCGATGGCAATATCAATGGCATCCATACCAGACAGGATACCATTAGGGCGATTTTCTGCGGCATAGCACCACAGACGAATCAAGCAACGGAATGCCCCCTCTCCGACCCTTCTAATCAATTTATTGGTTTTGTGGTGGTCGGGTAGGCTAACAATAATGCGAATATCCTTATTCATCATTAGACCTCATGAGTCTCAAGGAAATTTTCCATTTCTTCTATAAAATCACCCCATGTCCGAACTGTTTTGGAAAATTCACGCAATCCCTCTATTGAGGCTCCAGCGATAATCGCTCTCTCCAGAAGAGACAGACATTTATGTTGATCGTACCTAGGCAGGCGGTTGCGGATAATTCCTCGAATATAGAATAGGTCTTTTAGATAAGGTTTCCCTGAACTGTTTTTATTTACGGTAGCATATTTTGGTATTAGCCTATATGCTTCATACCAAGATTCTTCTGTAGCCGATCCATCTTCATTAATGACAAGCTTTTGCGAAAATACTGAATCAACCGCATCAAGCAAATCTTGTATATTGTATTTCTTTGCCCATCCAGAAACTGTTCTTCGACCACTTTCATTTAGGCAAAAGTTTGACTTTGAATTAATGGCCGACACAACAGCGTTGGTTTGCATCGCGCAAATATCAGCAAGCCCCTCCCTCCATTCCAGCATCATTTCAAGCTGATTGCGGCGCTCGTTCAACTCCTCAAGTTGCTTCCGTTGCTTGTCAAGCACAGACTTGTCGTCAAGTGGCCTAGCTCCCTTTCCATTATTGCAGTCTCGGCAGGATGTAATCAGATTTGTGATTTCATTGTCACCGCCACCGGCAACGGGCTTAATGTGATCAACCTCCAGAATCACATCAGGAGCAGACTGACCACAATATTGGCAGCAGAATGAATCACGCTTGAAAACCTCAAACCTTACTTTTTGAGATATTGATTTGCGACGTGATTTAGTTGCCATAATTTACGCCTCTCTCTTGACGTGGCGCAGGACTACAGAATGATCCTTGTTGATAGCCCGTCCGATCTGGGCGCTAGACCATCGTCCAAATTCCCATGCTCGTCGGCAGAATTCTTTGCGCGCTGGGACAAACCGGCGCTGAGGACCCCGAAGCTGTTCAATGGTCGCCCCAAATTCCTCGGCAACATCGCGGAGAATGTGGGCAAGACGTGGTTGATCTGCGGAACAGCCATTTCCGCATTGATCGGCTTCGAAGTCTTCGTTAGCGTCTCGATTAGACATTATGCAGCATCTCCATGCATATTGTTAAGATGGGCGTATCCGTTACAGCGGTGCGCCTATCGACATTTATAGCCCAAAATAAAACTATACGCAAGCAATGCCCATCATTGATGGGGTGGTAGGCATCTCCTGTCACGCCACGCCTTCATCAGCGCGTCAACCTCATCGTCCGAAATAGGACGTGCGGCAGCATCAAACCATTTCCCGCGTCTGATGCAGTCGTGCCATTCAGCGTGCCATGCGATCCAGGCTTTTTGGGCGGCGGGGGTCACAGAAGAGATGCCTGTGCGTCTTTTTTCTTAAGTGCCGGGACAAATAGATCCGCCTGTCTGTGCGCAGCTTCAATGCGTCGGCAGGACAGATCAAAAAATCTCTCTTCCATCTCAATGCCAATAAATCGTCTTCCAAGTTTTACGCACGCAACTCCAGTTGTCCCAGAGCCCATAAATGGATCGCAAATAGTTTCTCCATCTTGTGTAAAATCAGATACAATTTCACACATTAATGGAACAGGCTTTTCTGTTGGATGCTCTCCCTGCCGATTCGAGTTAACGCAGTGGGTATAGACCCCACGCTTTCCTCCTCCATTCCAACGACGGTATCCTGTACCGCACCAGCAAGTTATGGCGCATTCAAAACCACGGGCGGCTCCTTGTCCGTTAAACCGTGGAGAGGCATCGGGCTTTATCCATGCAAGCGTCGTATCCCATTTAGCCCCCGCAGCCTGCAAATCATCACGCCAAGCCCTTACTCCCTCAGCAAGCGTAAAAAGGATTGTCCATCCACTAGATATTTTTACGCACGCGAGAGAGACGTCTGCGCGACGGGAGTTGATTCCAGAAAATCCGAGATCGTCAACCATCTCCCTCCCATCATTGCGACGGATTCGACCAACTGCCTTATGCAATTCGTCTTCATACGGAGGATCGCTGATGATGTGGTCGACGGTATCTATCGATTTCATAATTTCCAAGCAATCACCAAGATACAAAGTGCAGCCGCCAATTGTCTCGACGCGCATCAATCCCCTCCATCATCTCGACAAATATCATCAGTCGCCTTCCTCAGCATCCAACACGCCAGCGGGATAATGACGACCAACGACAACCACATCATGCCAATCATAGCGCCGAGTGTCATCCTAAATCGTCCCCGATTGTGATGGAAAGTTTGGTTAATGCTTCTGCCGTTTTTCGATAGGAAAGCGCCACCTCGCGGTGACGTTCCGACATTCCCCGGCTTGTATCCATTGCGTGCGCGTCGTGCCTATCAGCATGATCGATGCACTGGCGGGCGCGTTCACGGTAGATTGCGGCGGTCATTTAGTCAGTTCCCAGTCGTCACAAAGCATTGTGCTGTTTTCTGCTTGATATATTTCTTTCGGACCACCGCCCGGCACAGATACATAAGAGGGGAATTTCAAACAATTCCCTTCTCCCTCATATCCCCATGACCAATTCTTGCATGTGCCGCAAGACTGACTACTCCGATGGTTCGTAGGAGCCTTAAATGTGACCTCGGTCATTTTTCCCACCTCGTATTTTCCTTGCCCCACTCGATGGCGCGGCGGATTGTGTCTTTGCCAACCTTGAGCCGCAGCCGGATTTCCGCCCGGCTGATGCCTTCCTTATGAAGCTTAAGGATTTGCGGATAGCGTTCGCGGATGTCCTTTGCTCGGATGGCATTGATGGCCGATAGCGCCATCTTGCCATGGTCGCGGAATGACGGTTCCGGCTCATTAAAAGCCACGCCATTTTTAATCATCAGTCCCGGAGTCCATCCCCCCGCCGCGATTCCGGGCGGGAGGACTTTCACTGTCACAGACTGGCCGTTGATGGTTTCCTGTCGGGTTGCGATGTGCATTTTATGTCACTCAAAACGGGATGGGTTGATCGTCAAAATCGTCGGCAGGCGGGGACCATGAGCTACCGCCAGAAGATGCTCCGCTATCACGGTTGGAGCTATCGCCAGAAACTCCCCCACCAAGAAGCGTCAACTCACCTTTGAACTTCCCGATGACAATCTCGGTGGAATACTTTTCCTGGCCGGATTGATCGGTCCATCGTCGCGTTTGTAGCGCCCCCTCGACATGGACCGTCGATCCCTTCTTAAGATATCGTTCTGCCACGTCGGCAAGGTTCGGGTTGAAAATAACCACCCGATGCCACTCGGTCTTTTCCTTGCGTTCGCCGCTGTTTTTGTCCCTCCATGTCTCAGAAGTCGCAATGCTCAGGTTAACAATCTTGTCTCCATTCTGAGCGGCGCGAACCTCGGGATCACGCCCAAGATTTCCGATTAGAATTACCTTATTTACGCTTCCAGCCATCTCTATTCCCTTCCATATCGAAGAACGTCAACCGGGTTGACAGATACAATCGTCCGAGGATTTTCGCCATAAACCTTTGCGGCTTCCAACTCGACAATCTGGCTGTCATCAATCCAGACGATACCGTTCATGGCATCGGTTACAAGCTTTGCCACATTATCAATGTCCGGCTTTTTCGTCACATGAATTTTGCCGTTTAAGGCGTCTTCACGCCTCGATTTAGGCCATGACTTCGCCACAGGGAACACCGCCAGGATGTGAACTCGGATAGGACCGGCGAACACATCACGCCCAGCCATTGCCACCCGCGCCGCGCTAGACGCGATGCCTTCCGCTTGTCGCGTCTTGGCCGGTGTGTATGGCCTCAGGCCAGCCCCAAACCTGGGGCGGCCTTTAGCAACTGGCTCGCCGGGAATGACGATTCTGACGGAACCCACCATCATTCTGCGGCCAGTTCAACAGGTTCCGGTCCCGGATCATTTGTGACGTTTTCAGCCCTCACATTCACCCCAACCAAAACTGCCCACCGGCACAGAAACGGCGCATCGGGGTTGCCATTGCCGTTGAGATACCGATTGAACGTCTCCCGGCTGGTGTTGAGCCGTTCCGCAAACCACGCATCACCCTTCTTGCCATCCTTCTCCTTCATGGCCCGCGTGGCATCGCACAGGACTTTCATCAGGTCCTTATGCATGTAGACGGCGCGCAAAGAGGCGATCATGCTTCACCGAGTGCGGCAAGGTAGAGTTCCATAATCTGTTCCTGCTCCTCGCGGTCTTGCCGGTCCATTTTTCGCAACGCCACGATTTTGCGCACAATCTTTGTTTCGAAACCCTGAGACTTGACTTGCGCGTAGACATCCTTCAGGTCGGCGCCCAAAGCCTTTTTTTCAGCTTCAAGGTTTTCAATCCTGCTCACGAACTGCCGCAGCGCATCAGCGGCAATACCGCCGATTTGTGAGTTATGACCAATTTCCGACATTGTAGCTTCTCCTTAAGAAATACGCCAAACCCTAATCCCATCACCATCTCGCCTAGTGATAAAAGTCTTTCCGGTTTTCAGAGAAAAAGACCTGATTGAAGAGGAAAGCGTCGCCCTACTGGAAATATTCTTTATAATAAAACTATCCCCAATATCCATGTCCTTAAATGGATATTTTGAAGAACTACCGGCTACCTTTACCGGAATTCCCTTCTCGATCTTAAAATCACTCATCACTTAGTCTCCTCTACATATCCAAGCTTGAAAATGTCGAAAATTTCCGCCTTTTCCTTCCTCGGAATGGCATAAAGCAGATATTCGCAATCACCGATGCGCTGTTGCACGAGATCAACGATACCGGCGTCGTAATCATCGCGGGCCGTGGTGTACCACCCACTCTTTACCGTCAACCACCGCTTTTGCCAGACGGTATGGCTTTCCACAAGCTCACGATCCTGCACCGCCACCAAATACGGTGCGATATCAGGCCGGGCCTTCGAAATAAGTCGTTCTTTTGTCCTGGGGTCCATTTTCCACCTTAACCGTATTGTGCAACGCCGGAAGAATGACGCGGCTCCGGTCGCCTATTCCATTTCACTTCGGGGCGACATGCCGCCGGGCTGTCTTCGAAGCGCAATCCACGCAAATTGAACTTCGCAAGGAAAGCGCCGAAACTCTTTCTCTCATCCACAACAATATCACAGTCGTCATAGAATGATGAATTAATTTCTGCCTCTCGTCGCAAAATAGATGCGCGGCTCAATCGTCCATCAACTTCGACGACGATACGATAATATGCCATCTGGTGGATAATGATGCGGCCTTCCTTATGAAGTACCCGCACATGGTTCATGCCTGACTTGTCTCCGCGTCCGATCATATCGCCGAGTTGGTCATAGCGCGGGCACGGCTGGCGGTCATATGCGGCTTGCTTGAGGGCTTCAAAGACGATTTCTCGACCCTCTCGCGCCTGTCGTTGTTGTTCGCTGGACAATGCAATCCTCCTGTTGAAATGCAGCAAAACCCTATCCCCCCACCCGCCCCATTGGCAATGAAAAAATTATCACAAACCATGAAAAAATGTGTTGCGGGATGGGCCATGTGCGGGCATCATTTCCTCAAGCACAACGCGATTGACGGAGGACAAAATGAGCTACTTTGAGGAAATGGACGCTCTTGAGCGCATGTATGACGGCGCAATCCCGCGTGAACTGGTGCGCGAACTTGACGAGAAGTGTCGTCTTCTGCGCGCCGCCCAGCGTGACGCCGAAAAGAAGGATGCGGAATAATGCACTACACTTACGGCACCAACCCGCCCAGATCGGGCATGAGCTTCGAAGAATGGTGCGCCTCGGAAGATCGCTTCGAGTGGTCGCTTCACAAGAAGTATGTCGAGAATTTTCGCGCTGTTAAGACGCGCATTGTGAGCGATAACTGAAGCTTTCCGCCAACAATGGGGTAATGATGTACGCCAATGTGAACGAGTGTGAGGCCGCCGGCTTGGACCCCAAGAAGGTGGAATCCATCTCCCGCCGTATTTCCCGCGCCGCGCGCGATGCCAACGCCATGGGCATGATCATCTTCGGTGGAAATTCCGGCGACCTCCGGTATGACGACGGGAACGGAGGATACCTAATTGTCGCCAGTCTCGACGGACGCTTTGACGGAGGCGATGGCGGAGCCTGCCACGACGATTTAGGACTTTTGCGTGGCGAACATGCGTAGCTGTGATGCCACGCTTTCATGAGATTATGGAGTATCATCATGTTCGCACAATGGATCGAAAAGCTTCTGTCCGAAGCCCGTGTCATCATTAACAACCCGAACAGCACCGAAAGCCAGCGTGAACTTGCTCGGAAGGTGATTGAAACTCATGGGGGAGAAAATGCCTGACCGTATCCTTGGACTATCGCTCATCGGCATCCGTGAAAGCGCCGTTCGTGCCGCAATCGACCATGGTATGATCGGAACTGAGGCCGAGGAATATGGCGATAGCGTCATGTTTCATGCGGCTGAGATGATGATTGCGTTGATGGATCGGGAGCGGGATGTGGTGATGGATAGGGGGGATGGGAAATGATCGATTATATCATTTTAGCAGAGCGGCTCCGCGAATATTCTTATAGCAATCCGATGTGTGGCGAGGCATCAGATGTTATCAAAGCCCAGGCCGAGCGCATTGCGGAGTTGGAGGCGGAAGACCGGGGACTTAGGGCTGCTGTTGCCGCCGTGTTTGATCGCGCCGAGAGGGCCGAAGTACATCTTGCAAATATTCTCGACCTGTTGCTCGGAGATGGTGGGCAATACAGAAAAGAACATGGTGTTGAAAGAGCCATGAGCGAAGCGACTGAACTGTGGTCAGCAATGGTTGTTAGGGTGGGAAAAGCAGAAAAGATTGAAGCCGACATCGCCGTTGCGCGGGAGGCGCTGCTGGCATTCATGGACTTGTGCCAGCACACCGACAATATCGGGACGTGCTGCTGCGGATCACCTGTAGATGCGCACGGCTTTGATGATGGGCACAGTCCGGTTGATGCATGGGATTACGCGCTCATGCAGACAGAAGACCATCACGCCACCGCCATAGCAGCGGCACGGGGCGAGCAGCCCATCGCAGAATACCTCGACGCTAATGGCGCTGCTCTGGCTGCTCTTGTGGAGACGGACGAGCCGGTCAAGGACGAGACGAAGTGATGTGGCAAGATTATATGGAGTGGCTTCACAGTCTATCCGATCCCATTGGGTTCATTGTGATGTTGTTAACATTATCCTTTGGTATCTCCATATGTCTTTTGCCATTGGCTATGGGACACGACGACCATAATATAGGGGACGGACGATGACTGACCACATCCTGAAATTCATCTCCTTCGCATCAATTCTCGCAACCTCCATCGTCTGGTGATAAAATGCTCTGCTATCGAGACATGACCTTTTGCCCGTTCTGGGAAAAGTTCAGGGATGGGAAAAACTGCGGACGGGCAGAGACTATCGCTGTACAGATTGCGGCGGATAAGATGGGTCTTCCGTTGAGCTTGTTTGTGAATAGGCCGGATTGTTTTAGGGAGAACAGGTGATGCGCTGGGTACTGATCGCAAGCTTTGCTGGCGGATTTGTGTTGGCAATGATGTTATTCAATTTTAATCATATGATGACATGGACGGAAGGCTATTCTCTCGGTCTGTCTACATGTGCGAAGGAAAAGACGAAATGAGCAACATTGACCCGTTGGAAGCCGAGAAGCGCAAATTCCAACGTGCGTGCGCGCTTCTCCAAATTCTGGTCAATGCAGATTTGGAAGAGTTTTTCGAAGCCGAAGAGGAAACCCGTAGGTTCCTCAAGGGGCACGGAATTAATGTTCCTGACAAGAGGCTTTCCCATGACTAACAATGCGCCCGGCGTATATTTCGGGATGTCGAATGAGGAATACCATGCCGATCCTGCGTTAAGCGTGACGGGTATCAAAAACCTATTGGTATCTCCGCTCGATTACTGGATGGAAAGCCCGCTAAATCCCGAGGCTGAACCGGAGGAAGAGGAAGACCATTTCATCAAGGGCCGCGCTTTCCATTGCTTTTTTGGAGAGGGGATTGACGCATTCAACGCGGCTTATGCTGTTGCGCTGGATAAGGCTGATTTCCCGAATGCGCTTTCCGGTGGTGATGAGTTGCGGGCGGAATGCAAACGCCTTGGAGTTTCGGCGGGTGGCACGATTGCGGCCATGTGCGAGCGCATCCATGAGGCTGATCCGTGCGCTGAACTGTGGCCGGTCATGGTGGAAAACCACAAGGCGGCGAACGAAGGAAAGGAAATGCTGTCCCGAGCCGCGTTCAAGGAAATGGAACGGACGGCCAAGGCGCTTGATTGGCATCCCGACGCCCGCAAGTGCCTGACCGGCGGATATCCCGAGGTAGCAATCTTCTGGATTGATGAAGAAACCGGCGTGCGCATGAAGGTCAAGGTTGACTATCTCAAGGCTAAGGCTGCGATTGACCTGAAGACGTTTGGCAACCCGGCGAAGTTTCCGGTGGACGAGGCCATCGCCCGCGCCATGGCTGCGAGGAAGTACAACATCCAGGCCGCTACCTACATGACCGGCATTGAACAGGCCAAGCCGCTGGTTAAGGCCGGTGCTGTTTTCGGTGATGCCCCGCCGCAGGAATGGCTTGATGCTTTCGCATCGTCGCCCGAGCACGCCTTCATTTTTTTGTTCATGCAAACGGGCAAAGTGCCGAATATTCGCGTGCGTCGGTTCCTGCGTCGTGATAAAAATAGGGGAGAAATGATGGCTTGGCAGTCTGGCTATCGGATGTTCCGGCATGGCGTCGAGCTATACCGTGATTGCATGGAACGCTTCGGGCCGGATGTTCCATGGCATGATTTCGGGCCGATGACGGATTTCACGGATGAAGAATTGCCGATTTGGATTCATGATTGAGGAGGATGGAATGGTTGATGTGGAGGAACTGCGACGGCTGGCGGTGCTGGCATCAGAAGATACGGGGCGCGGAGTTCAGGCTGAATATTTTGGGGCGACACGACCTAAAGACGTTCTCGCGTTGCTGGATCGGATTGATACGCTGGAACGGGCAATCAATACCCATAAGTCTGCAATGGACCATCACGGCGGGGATATTGATTTTAGCCTTTGGTCTGCACTGGAGGATTTCTCATGGAAATGAAGAAAGCTGAACGCAAGAACATGCCCGCCCTTGTGGCCCTGTGGGGTCCGAGCAATAGCGGCAAGACGTATTCGTCGCTGCTGGTGGCCCGTGGGCTGGCTGGTCCTGATGGAATAGTCGTCGTGGTTGATACGGAGAACCGTCGCGCCGAATACTATGACGGCATGATCGGCGGCTGGTACCATATCGACCTACAGCCACCGTTTACCACGCAGCGATACATTGAGGCTTTCGAGGTTGCGCTAAAGGGCCGGGCGGCATGTGTCGTGTTTGACACGATTTCCCATGTCTGGGCGGGGGAAGGGGGTATTGTCGATCAGGGGATGCAGGGCAATGGACTGCAAGCCTGGAAGGCTCCGAAGATCAACTATCGAAAAATGACTGACCGGCTGTTGCGGTCTAATGTTCATGTCATTTTCCTGCTTCGCGCCAAGGATGGCATTAAGCAACTCGGAAAGGAAGTCACTAACATCGGGGCGCAGCCCGTATGCGGCAAGGACTTCTCTTTCATCTATGATATGACGGTTTCCGTGCTGCTCGGACCGAACCACATGCCGCAGTTTCAGGACGGAAGCGAGCTTATCAAGTGCAACCCGCTCATTCCGGCAATCAAGGTACCGGAACCGCTGGCCAGCGTCATTCGCAAGGATCAGAAACTCAGCGTCGAGACTGGCGAGAAGATTGCCGAATGGGTGCGGGGCGGAAAGGTGATTGACTTTGATATGGTCGCAATCGAGCGCGATGCCCGCGAAGCGGCGTCCGAAGGCATGGAACGGCTTAAGGCATTCTGGTCTGGCATCACAAAGCCCCAGCAAGCCGCGCTAAAGCCCCTTATGGATGCCGAGCTTAAGGGTATTGCCATTGCAGCGGATGAAGCCGCTAGAGAGGCGGAAAATGCGAGTGATGGCAGTGTGTTGGATGATGGGAGGTAGAGATGGTTTCGACGATTGAAGAACTGGACGAGATGAGGGCGCGGGCTATGTGTGCCGAATATCACCTTAATCATTTTGAACAAGTGGCGACTGAAAATTATATTGACAAGCGATGGGAAAATTATTTGCCATTTGCCCGCTCCATCCGAGAAGCCGACGAACGCGCCGGGCTGGTGACGCTCCATGAAGTGATGTCGGATCACACTCGTTCGACAATCCGAGACAACGGAGGCTCGCAGGCTCTTGCGTATGCTCTCGCCGCATGGATCGACATCCTTCGCACTTCCCCCTTCGCCAAGAAGGATGATGCAAAATGACCCGCGTCGGAATGCCCCGCGGCCCGAACCGATTGAGCGAAGGAAAGTGCCCGTCCCCGGTCAAGGTGTGGATTTTCATCATCCTATGCGCGGTGGCGTCGTGGGGAGCTATTATCGGATATGCATACAGCCGGGGATTTCGATGAAAAATATCAGAGATGCTTGCTCAGCATTAATGGCCTTCTGTTTGGCCGCTTTGTTGTGCCTTCTGTTTCTCTTTTTTGGGGCAGCGGCGCAACAGCAATATGATATCGCCAAAACATCGTGCGAGGCGCTTGCAAGATGATGCTATATCTTCTCACGTTCATGACGTGCATGGGATCGGAATGCATGTGGGTGCAGTTGGAGCGACCCACGCTTGATGATTGCATTTCGATGAAGCGACAGGTTATTGCCGAAGCGCGACAGGAAGAAAAGCGCATTACGGCCATTTGTACCGGAGTGTATGAAGAATGATGAAATACACAGTCCAATATTTGCGGGGAATGCGGGAAGAGGTTGGACTTTCTCAGCTTCAACTTTCCGAGATATCAAAGGTGCATATCAATACTATCAATCGATTGGAAAATGAACGGTGCGACTGCCGAACAAGAACGCTTGATCGTATTTTGAATGCTCTCGGATATGAGGTGGAGATGGTGAAAATTAAATAGCGAGCATACCAATTTACATATTGCATTCTTGGAAGATAAGGCGTTATCTAAATCTGTAAAGAAACCATGAGGTAACATAAAATGAGGAAGATTATCATTTGCGTGGCGATGGCGGCATCTATTTCGGCCTGCGCCAGCTTTGACCCCGGTACATTCGATGCATCTCCACTCAATGGGCGGGAGATTGCCCCTCCCGGTGGATGGCTAGAAAAATCGTATGACCATTATCAGGGGGATGTTACTGGTAAGCCGTGGATTTGCCCAGATGGTCGACGCGCTCGGTGGCTATCTGGCGGATGGGTAGAGCCCACGTGTGCACCAGACAGGCCGTAGACATATATATGGGAGGGGGTATTCCCCTCCCATTAATTTTTGGAGCGAATATTCATGGCGCGAGCGTACATCTTAATCCACGTCATCCATGCGGCGTAACCGCAGTATAGATAGTTCATTGGCCCCGCTCCTATTTGCTGATTTTCCCAATAGATGAAGCGAATTGCTTCACGCCGTCAATGGCTTCTTTTGACGATCCATAAAAGAAGCTATTAGGTTGCATCGCCATGTTACCAAGTTGGGTCACAGCGGCGGAAACAATACTTGCAACCACGGCGACGGTGCCGGGGTCTTTTCCTGCAAGAGACGACGATCCAGACAACATGGAAAAAGCCCCCCAGACGACGGCCCCAACCACGACGATATAGCCAATTACCTGAACCATACCGAGAATAAGAACGCCACGGTTGGACGCGAAAGACGAACGGGCGCTCTGCTTGTCCTCAATCTCCTTCATGCTCAGTTCGTGCGCATCGTGCTGCGCCTGTGCCTGAATATCGAGAAGCTTGCTCTTGAATTGTAGGGCTAGGTTCGGATCGGCGGCGATGGCTTTGTTGATTTGGTCAACATCATCGGTGCCGAATATTTCCTGTGCAGCGCCGACGACACTAGTCGTCACTTTCTCCGCACTATCGCCAAAAGCCCAGCCCACAATTGATGGCAGAAACTGTGCAGCGAGACCAATCAAAGGCAGCATGCTGTTAAACCCCCCTATAGAACAAGTGGTTTCCGATAGTCGCGCACGGCGCTTTTCCGGCCGCCCAGGCGGGCTTAATCTGTTTCGTGTGATAGTGGGTCGCGGAGACCGTGATGTCCTCCAGGTTGCCGGAAACCGCGATTTCAGCGATGCCCATGCAAACTCGGAAAGCGCGGTCATCCTCCGTCACGGATTTCAGTTTTTCCAAATTCGGATCGCTCGGAAGCCAGCAAGAAAACTGATATGGGAACCGGCACGCGCTTTCGAATGTGCCTGTCCCGAACATTCTGGGGCCTCGCCCTTTCTCCGCGATAGCAACGCGATTGGCAATAACGCAGGCCACTGCCTCAATACCCAATTCTCCCTCGCCGCGAGCCTCACCCCATAAGGTTCGGGCCAGAGTGTCAATCTCAAATTCACTCATAACAATATGCCCCGCTCATACAGATCAAGCCCAAACCCTTTTCGGGGTTGTAACGGAAATTTTGATTGATTCCGGGATTTTATCCGCAATTAATTCATCAATTAAGCGTATATTAACATGATATCCATCATAGAATATGGCATCAGCTACGATATTGAAGTTTTCATCAAGAATTGCCGGCGTCTTGATTAGATTTCCGATTGGATCAAGCGCCCATTCATGTGTGGCACTGATCCATTCTCCCTCATCATTAATGGCCCAAGGAAGATCTGATTTCATGATTTCCTCTGTTGCAGCCCTAAGATATATATCAATCATGTTGTTATCCTATGTTGTAATTGATTGAAGATCTGAATTAGACAAGCGACGTGGGAAATAGGCAATATGTCGTATATGCCCTCCGTTAGGCTGATAGATGTAATTTGCTCCGATATAGAGCGTATCAACTATGGGAACGTTTCCGCTTGAATCAATGGATACTGATCCGCCGTTTACACATATCGCAAAATCATTTACCTTATATGCAATAGCCGCTGAAAATTTAGTATTGATACTTGGAGACGATCCGCTTGAAATTGATGCCTGACTTACGTTCGAAACCTTTACTGACATCTGGATAATGCCACCGCCTATATTCATTTCAATTGTTTCTGTAGTAGCGGTAGTACCAAGTGCAAGTATTGTTCTGTTTGACGCATCAGGAATATCTCCGATAAACAACAGCGTACCCTCTAGTGGATTGAATCCGAAACTAGATGTAGATATCGATAGAACATCAGTGTTGCGAGTAACACTGGATGTAGTTGTTTGAATATATGATGTTGGGAATGTCCCAGTCTCATATACTCTTCCCCAAATATAGACGGAAAGTGCTCCGGCACCTTGGTAAGTTGTATTGCCTGCTGTATTGGTGATAACAACGCGGGCCTCAGCAGCAGTATCTCCAGCAGTGAGTGTTCCTGCTATCCATGCGCGATACCAGCCATCACCAACCGGATAAATACCAGATGCTACAACAGCCCCGCCGCCACTTGAAGTTGCCGCGACGGTAGCAGATGTCAAATTTACGTCTAGATGATATTGACCAGAAGAATTTCCACCTACAGTAAGGCGGATTTTGTCATGAGGTCCAGCCTTAACAAAAGATGAGAAACATCGAGTTGTAGTTCCTCCAGATTGTGAATATCCGTGACTGATATAGTGATATGAAGGCGATGCATCAATACTATCAGTCATCGTGTCCGCAGTGTTGGTTCCACCTGGTGATTTTGTGCTATTAGATGATATTGTTATATTGCCAATGGTTGATGCATTATTTGCAGATTCAGAATATAGAAGTTCATTTGTTCTTGATTCCTCGGCAATCCACCCCTTATATTCCCCAGTAACCGAATCATAGTCATGCCTAAGGATACCAGATGAAACACTTTCCAGAAGGCCAATGGAGTTGCTGCGATATGCAGAAGTGGCGCGGGTAAATGTGAGACTTAATGGCTTTCCATTGGAATCATTAAGATAGTCTTTTGCAACATAATTCAATGTTGGAAAAATAATGCTCATATTAACCTCTTAACTCTTAAGTTCAGCCCACACGGGGCGGATTTGACCTGGGTTGATGCCGTACCGAGTTCCTGAATAATCACCATTATCAATCAGTGATGTTGTTGTTTTGTTTGTAAGGACTTCGGCGCCAGACTGAGTCGCCAGTGTTCCCGATGTGGGAAATATGATTGAAGTATTCCCGGATAGAGTGTAGGAAAGGGAATATGCTCCAGCTCCAGTTAAGCTACCTGAAAGGGAAACAGATTTACCACCAATTTTTGAGATAGTAACCGCCCCAGCGTTATCAATTGATGCGTCTCCCGAAATGGCAACCCCTGTTGCAACATTTGAAGCATTACCAACAAAAACTCGGGCACTGTTCAATGTATTGGGGAGCAGGCCCCAATAAGCGTCATCAAGATTACCCTTCGTCACCCAAGCAGAGTTTGCCTGATTGCGTTGCTTTAGGAGGCCATTTGCCGTATCTGCCCAAAACATTTGGGCAAAAGTCGGAGAGGGGGCTGTTGTTCCGGCATTAAGTGAGGCAATCGCAGTGTATCCCAGGTTAACATCCGCCCTGAATGCGGCTCCAGATTCATTAGCAATAGAATATGGGAATGTTGATTGTGTCATTTCTACCACTTCCCTAAAGATTTAAGAGTTTTTTCTTCTGAATACATCCAAGCGAGAACATCATTTGGAAATTTTATACATCCACTGTCCCGTATTACGACAAGTGATTTTAGGACAGCCTTAAAAAAATCAGGGGCAGGCCCGTTTTCATTGAACTTTGACATGATTGGATTGAAGGACGTTCCATCCCAAACATACTTTCCGATATCAAGGTCGCAATCATCTGGAACATCAATTCCATTGGTGTCGTCTGAATCGGAAAAATCGATTAGAACGCCATCGCCATCAATAACAGCTTTCATCGGTCACCTATGCTGTTTGTTGTCCAAACCCAGATACGCTAATATCTACTGTTCTCGATATGCCAACTCCAGAAGAGTTGAAGAACTGTATCGTGAATCCAGACCTTGTTGCAGATGAAATTAGATAATAATCACCAGTTGCCATATTTGATGGGGTTATATTTATTGTTGGGGGAGAATAGAATGAATGGCCGCCTGATATAGAAGAATATGTGAATGATTGCCCCGAAGCAGATATTGATGTTGACGTGCAAATATCAAGTGTTACGTGAGGTATGGCTATATTTACCGCCAACTCAGAGATGCTGATATTTGATGTTGAATCACTATTTGTAACGATAACCCTGAACCTCATTGCTCGCGCAGAGTAATCTCCAATATAAAACGGCTTCCATGGAGACCATGTTGGCACTCCGGATGGGTTGTCATTTGTGGTTGATATATGAAGTTGCAATGATATTGAATTTATAACTGTTCCGTCAAAGCTTCCCCATGCATCAATATATGATGTCCTCGAATCAATCAGGTCACCAGTATTGAATGCCACTGAGTTTACATTTGATGTAACCCTGACCGTATATACTCCGCCTAGATCGGCAATATTAGCGAATTCATATGATCCGGCAGAGACGATTCCACCGGCATAATCAATCAGGCCTAGACTATCGATTAACCCAAGATCATCGAAGAGCGCCCCGGTCCCGAGTTGGAGGTCAGAGCCCGATACGACCATATTGGTTTTCGGTCCAGAGAATGATGGATGTTCATCAATATCGATAATCCCACTGAAGCGCTGGATAACTGGGGCAGTCACTGACATTGATGATTCATTTGCGCTGTAATTCTCCGAGGAATCGACGGCTTTTATCATATATGTTCCGGTAAGCAGCGGAAGAACCCCGTGCGTTGATGTTCCGGGGAATTGCGGTCCGATATCAGTTCCGTCATTCCAGACCGCTCCAGACGTGAGGGGGGTATATTTGACGCGAATAAATCCTCCGATCTTAACGTCAAGGTCTTGAGATGCATCCCACTGGACATAAGCGAGGCCATTGACGGATTGCACCGAAAACCCAGTGATGTCGGAAGGCGGATCAGTGAGTCCCCGAAGTTCATATGAAAAAATGTCTGAATATGGCGTATCCACGCCAATGCTCATTGTCGCCTTAACCCTCCATTCGAAACTTCCGACCGCTCCAAGCGCAACCTGGGGCGATGAATCTGGCGTTCCTAGAATGACCCAAAAAGCATCTCCAACTCTTCTATATTCAACCTGATAATATATGATGGATACTCCAGACGAGTCCCATTCTGTATTTGGTGGTGACGAAAAAGAAACAGTAGCTTGACTGTTTACGCCCTGTCCACCATTTACTTCAACAAGAGATTCAGAAATAGATGTTATTTGAGGTGCATTCAGTGATGGAAGTAGTGAAATCCCAAGGATATTTACGTTGTCTACGGTGGAATATTCACTAGATGCCCCAAGTGAATTTATTGCCTGAACGCGAATGTCATATTGTCCCGGCGATAACCCGAGTATTTTAGTGTTAGTTGAATCTGGTGTTGTTGGGATTGCGGGAGACCATATAGTCTGGCCCGATGGTTTGTAGGATACATAGTAATATTGCACAGATTCATCTAGAGAAATATCCCAGGATACACTTAGAGATGATAGCAGCGCTGAGCCACCATCAGTGGTATATACAGATTCAGATGTAACAATATTTGACGGAGGGGAAACGAGCCATGGTGTCGGTAGATTTGTTCTTGGGGCGGGAAGAGTAACAACCTGCTGAGAGGATGACCATGCATACACATCCGCATCAGTTTCTCGGAGCATAAGGTTGATGCCGAGATATGGAACCTGAGTATCGCCTCCGCCATCAACCATGATGCTGGCGAATGTCCAATCAACAATCTCGAAAGTCTTATTTGACCATCCAAAGCGTGTGTTATTGACCATCACAACATCACCAACTCTCGTCTCAAGGAGAGTTAGTTTACAAGACATCGTTACGGTCATCTGTCGGCGCACGCTCTCCATGGCGATGGCGGCGAGACGCTGAGCAGTTGAGGGCGAATCCGTGAAGCCAAGATCAAAGTTGGCCCATAGAGGTACGCCTTGGTCTTCCTGCGTATAGGATGAGCTAATTACTGCCGGAAAATCGTTAGGCTGCCATGAAGACGTTGGGTCAATGAATGTGCCCTTGACGCGGTTATACAGGTCTCGCCGAGAAATGCGGCTTTGAACCTGGATTGGACCGATTACATCGTTTTCATCAATTGTCACAGATGGGGCGCGATAGTATCCAGGAAGCATGACGAACTGCCCGCCAGTCCACGCCACCTTTCCAGACATCGAAGACATGAGGTCTTGAATGATTGAGCTTGGAACTTTTGTCGTGTCCAGAACACCATTACAGGTATAACGCTGTTCATGGGTGGAGTAGACAATATGTGTTCCGGTCCCAGAATCTGAAAACTCTACAGGGATTCCGCTAATGGCATTAATAAGAGATGACGCAATATGTCCGTTCTGAGTATCGTTTGATATCCAATAGTAAGTTTCTGAAGATGATAGGCCAGACGGCAGTGAACCAGTTGAAAATACTTTTACTTTGTCTCCCGTCCTATATGGGATTGAGCTAGTTGTATATGTTGTCGATGATATGCCGGAAATTGTCGATGAAATACTAGTATATGCTGATGTTAACAGATAACCGTTTCCATCAGTATAGAATGACTGCCGCCCCTCCGCTTGCCCAACATTGATATAGTGGTCCTCACCGCGTTGAGCCCCAGATGTAACGGGTATGAAATTTCCAACAGAGCCGTTTCCCCACCATCCTCCGCCCGTGCCCCCAAGAATTTCACCGGCAACATCTGGGTATAGAGACAGATATGCACGATCATCCCATGACTTATATGGGGATACGCTTGCTGTAAATGATACGCCCCTGAATATGGTAAGAGTTCCAGAGCCAGATGATCCAAGAGAAATTACATCAAAAGATAGAGCATTCCTGCTTGTATTTGATAGTTTATATTCTGATGTGCTCCCACTTCCACCTGGATTGGTATTCACCACATAATAAGGGCCTGAATTAGGCAGGCCACTTGGCAAGCTGCCAGTCGATGAAATATAAACCTGAGTTCCCGTAGGCCAAGATACGTCACTAGAAAGAGTAATGATATTCGTTGTGGAATTTGCGGTAAATGTTTCCGAGTTGCTTGCAAGCTGCACGTATTGCTCACAAATATTAGACCCGGCAATTCCAGAGCCAGAATCATCAATTTCAGTAGAGAGAATAGACGGGCCAACATATTTGTCGGCCATATAGTCTCGAGTGCAAAGGACTGGATTGGCGGACCACGCCATCTTTGATACAATTCCTCCAGTGCCCGCGACTGTGATGTTCACGGCATAAGAGGAATCGCGCAGCGTAAATGTAGATGCAGTTGGAGCAGTATCAACAATATATGCTCCATCAATCGGGCCTATATCACGGCCACCAATAGCGTCTGAATGATTTGCGATATATACCTCATCGCCAACAGAAAGGTTATGCGGAGATGATGTAGAAAAAAGCCCCGGCGATCCAACTGACGAAGACGTAATAGATATAGACGTTCCGCGAGGATCGTAAACTTTCTTGCCACGAACAACTACAGTGATCTTCGGAAAGCCTCCAGCAAATAGATTACTATCGTATTCGAACTTTAAATATACCTTAGCCCTACCCCGCTGCTTATGCTCGTCTGTCCATTTGTCAGAACAATTTGACCTCATAGCATCCCATAGATTGGCATCTCCGTCATCCGTTCCCAGACCCCTCCAGACGGTTAGTTTCCCAGACCAGTTTGGAATTGATGGGTCTGGGTCGGTCGGAGAAATAGCGTTGCCATTGCTGTCAAGGTTTACAATGTGTTCATTTAGGTATAGCGCCCCAATTTCATCGACTGAGTGTCCGGCGATAGTAAGAAGATAGTGAAGGGTCTTGTTGTTATTAGTTGTGTGCTGAAATGTGATTGCGCCACCGACGCGGGCTTGGCCGTATATTTGCTGCCAATGCATGATCGGCTGTCTGATATTTGCCTGTCTGTCTTGCGCAGCTAATGGGGGTGCTGCCGTTCCTTGAGGCCCCTTTCCCGGAGTGGGGGCAAGAACTTGCATGACAACGGACATAGCAAATGAAAGAGCACCAACGGCAACACCAAGCATTGTTCCCGTAAGCCCAAGAATAACAGCGCCAGATGCAGCAGCCATAGCACCGGACATGGCGGCCGCGACAGCGGCAACGGCGATTGCGGGCATACCCTAAATCCTCCAAGCCCGAATTGCCGTTGTCATTGGCTCAAACTTTACTCCCGCAGGCTTACAAACCGTCACAAAGCGGCTTCCGAGGCTAATACCACAGCCCTCAGACCCGTCATCGCCAGCAATGTGCATCACAACATCACCGGGTGATGCGTATTGAACCGGAATTTCTTCAATGCCAAACTCTTCTGCAATCTTCTCAAATGTTTGGACTAGGCCGCCGCCTGCATGCCGCTTGACCGCAACATAAGCCCCACGCTCGCTATTATATTTGCCACGGAACCAATGCATTACGTCAGTGTCGGTCATGGCAATCACGCAATCTCCCATGAACAGACAGCAGTGGTTCTCGCCGGGAGCGTAGCCAAACGGAACCGTGCGTGCGGCATTAATCGCGGCATCAAGGCGCTGAGACCAGTCTTCTCGTCGGGAGAGAGCCATTTTATTATCCAAACTTGATTTGCATATCTTGAAGGGCGGCAACGTAATCAAACCCCCGGTCACCGGGATAATCAATCGCTTGATCGTCGGGGGTAAAGCGTCGAGACGCCGCCGTTGCGAGGCGCGCGAGCTTATTTTCACACATGATTGTCACTGCGGCAGTTTCCCCCGATTCCGTGATCTTGGGGACATCCGTTAATCCTGAGAAGATTAAGACGGGAGACGGGATAAGGACGCCTGCCGAAGTAAGCGCTCCAAGCCATAATTTTGCGGGAAGACCTTGGGCCGCATCGCCAATAGCTAGGGATAATGAGGAAGTTGAAATTCCCTCCAGCGTGAACGCCATTCCCTGAGCGGAGAGGTCAGAAGTATCAGTGACGGCCTCGACGCTGCCCATAGTTCCGACGCCAAGGTAGGTGTGACCATTCCAGACAAGATCACCATATCCGGTCCAGGCGTAAACGATACCGCTAGAAAATCCGACCTGAGCAAGAAGAATTGGAGCAAGTTCACTCTTCTTGCTTTCCGCGATCATATCGGCGCTGATTGTCCTAGACATTATAGCGCCTCATGTGCGGTGATTTGAATGCTACCAAGGACAGGCGGCTTGATCTTCCACCCCGTTGATTTGTCTAGGCGGAATCGACCAGAAGGAGATGACACTACAATCGCGTCATTGTCGGACGGAGCGGCGGGATATTGTCTAATCTGCGGCCAGATTTCGAGGGAGGCTTTTCCTGAGCTATCTGAATTCGCGTCCGCCGTTAACCGATACAGCCGCGCCGTTCCAGAGCTCCCAAGCTGGATATAGTCGCCCGCCTTCATGATGCCAGTTGTGCCGGGTGTCCACCCTTTAGTATTGAGGTAGTCGCCAGATTGCGCCGATCCGTCAACGAGGGGCGCACCAGTCCCAATACCGCGAGGAGACGTTTTAGTCGGATCGTTAAATAGAAATGTCCCATATGGACCCTTCAGGCGCATCAGAAATGCGGCAAAATTATCCAGCAAAACGGCATTCACATTGGAATATTCAAGCGTCAATAGCCATTGCTGGCCCTGGTGCCGCTGGACCTGTTCCTGATATGTGAATGGAGATGCCGCCCGCGCTACAGCATCGGACGGGGTTAGCATCATGCTTGTGGGATAAAGACTGGCGGGGAATGAAAGGGGATAGGTAATCGTCACGAGGCATTTCCTCCGCGCACGGCACGGGCGTAGCGGCCACCGCGCATCATTAGCTCGCCATTCTTCGATAGGGCGCGGTTAGAGGCCCGTTCGATCAAGGACGGGGCATGTTTAGCGAAGACCTCTTCTGAGGCTCTGCGGGCCGCATTTTCAACCGCAGCGGGGTCAGTTGAACCGCGAGCATCTACGCTTACGGCAAAGTTGATAGAGCCGCTACCGCTTCCGGCATTATCATTTGTCGCCTTGGGGGAGAGGATGGCCTTCGTCTGATCATTCGGATAGATGCGTTCGCCGCCGCGCATCTGCATCAGTTCGGGGCCGTTTTCACCGACGAGGGCCATGCCGGGCGGGGCGTAGTCAGTACCAGAAGCAAACGCGCCCGAAAATGTACTCGCCGATGACGTATAGTCTCCAGAAGATATTGCAGCAGCATTCCCGGAAGATTGATATGCTCCTGAACTTCCGCCAAAACCGAATGCGCCACCAATTGCCCCAAGAATTCCGCCAAACCCACCGGCAGAGCTAACCGCCTGAGAAAGCGCGGCCTGTGTTTGCATCTTTATCAAATCTTGAACAACACCGAGCGCGAAATCCCGGAAAGCCTGCCCAGCCGTCTTAGTGCCCATGGCAAAATTAGCGAATGCATTCGACGCACTATCAATGCTGCTAGTTACAAATCTATTTGCTTGTGCGCCATAATTGGTCGCGTCTCTCGCATATCGTTTTAGCGCCGCTTCAGCGCCATCCGCCCAATCACGAGACGCCTCAAGCTTGCGCAATTCAGCATCAATATAAAGTTGCGCGATCTCTTCCTCAGTCGCGCCGAAAGCCCTCATTTGGGCTTCCATGTCCTTTAGGTTCTGGATTTGGACGCGGTAGTTGACTGATGCCGATCCCTGCATGGTTGCGTTCCATGCGTCGGCGGATTGTTTGGCTTCTAGTTCAGCCCTAGAGATGCTTTCATATTGCTTAATTAGGTTGTCATTGACCGGGGCATTAGCGGCGCGGGCGGCATTGATGTAAGCCTCTGTCGCCGCTAGAACCTTGACCTGTCGTTCGGCCTCTTGCTGCGCCCGCGTTCCGGCAGTCTGGGCAGCGGTGATTTTCTCCAGGCCCGCAACCTGAATTCCGTAATCAATTGTCTGCCCCGCGAGCGCGCCACGGGCTTGGGCTTCTTGGCCGGAAAGGATTTGCTTCTGTCGTGATGCCACATCAGTCGGGCGACTGAAGCTTTCAGTGCGAGCCTGATCCTGTGCCGCTCTTTTTAATGCTTCGACTTTGCCCAAAGTCTGTAACGCAGTTGCCTGCCGCTGCGCCGCGTCAACGGAGAACTGGATAATGGCAATCTCGCGGGCAGCTTCGGCTTGGCGACGTCCCATTTCACCGGAAATGAATTGAGCCTTTGCGGCCTCGCTATTCGGAACATTCTTATATTTTTCTTCCGCAGCCTGCTTAACTTCTGCCGCCATGCGGGCGGAAGCATCAAGCATGCGGATTGCCGCAATCTGCTTTTGATAGCTAGAAGCCAAATCTTGGGCGGCAATGGTATCGGATTTTATGGCGTTCTGAATCGCCGTGTATTCTGTAGCAGGGCCGAATTGCTCTTTGGTCGTGACGCCTTTCGGCTTCAACTGATATCCTAGCGCCTCTCCCTCAGACGTAAGACCAAGTTCTTTGCGTTCTTTCCTGAACTTTTCAAATGCCTCAATCGCAGGCTTATCTGCTTCTGTCGGTCCATTAGACGGAGGGCGGGATAGCAGATTCCATAGATATTTTACCTTGTCCGATACATCATCAAGACCATCAGAAGCGCGCTTCGACCAGTCAATCCAAGCGTCCGAAACCGGGCCACGCAACTCTTGCGCAGCTTTATTCATCTGAGCGCGGAGTGCTTCCATCATAATGGCGGAAGCCTGAGAGTGCTTGCCCTGCTCAGCTAGGCGGCGGACATACTCCATTTGCGGGGCACTGAGTGCGCCATATGCATTCTGGAGTTTCATCAGCCCGTCATAGCCAGAGCTTGCGGCGTCAGCCAATTGCTTGACGACATCAGCGGGTGATTGCCCCGTGACTTGGGCCATTGGGGCAGATGTTTTCGCAATTTGCGCCGCGACATCTGCGGACAACGTGCGATATTTCATCAACTCCGACATGGCTGACACCATATCGCTGCGCGTTGCCATGCTACCGGACGCAATTCCGAAAGCCTGACCGCGCGCCTCCCCACCAGTCATTGACGCATTAAAAGCTGTTGCTTGTCCGGTAAGCGTCTTTAACTGGTTGGAAAGTTGATAGAGATGAAGCCCAATCGTTCCAAATACTGCGGCACCAGTAACGCCGATTCCAAGGATACCCCACCTAAGCGGGGTCATCTTCATATTGGCGTCTTGGGCAATCTGGACGAACTGCCCCGCCTGCTGAGTGAAAATCTGCCAGGGGGATTGCCCCATCAACAGACCGGAAACCACATCATTGATCTGATACGAAAGATTTCGCATCTGATTTGACGAAAGTGCCGCGCCCTTCGCCATGCGGTCGCTTTCTGTTGCGACGAAGGCTTGACGCTGCTGGAGATTGGCAAGGGCCGTCTGGTATTGCTGTGTCTTGGGGCCGCCTTGAGCAATGAGATTGTTCAGCGTCTCTTGATCGCGGGCTAAACGTTCGCTTTCGGCAGCAAGGGGGGCGTAGGAAGAAAGTAGGCGCTTTGCTGCGTTTTCCTGATCCTGAGCTGCCTTCGCCATTTGTTGCGACCGACGGACTTCACCGGCCATAACGGCGGCGGAAGCCTTGTCATAATCGTCTAGGGCTTTCTTGCCGGTCGCCATAGATGAGGTGAAAGCACCACCAAGACCTTGTGACGACGCTTTCGCCTTATTAACCAGACCATCTAGGCTAGATGAAATAGACGTATTCAGCGCAAGAAGCTGGTCGCGCCCCTTGACGGCTTCGGATAGGTCCAAACCGATAGATATGGAAATATCGCTCGACATAGATCAATTCCTATCCGTAAGAAGCCGCCATCCGAGCGGCATCAACCCAAGCAATCATGTTGCGTTCGTCTGCGCTGAGATTTTCAGGCGTTTCGTCTTCCGCATGGATATTTCGGAAGCGGACATCCATGTCTAAAAGGATGCGTATTTCATGGGGAAGTAGAGAAACTCCGACTAGACCAGACCATGCGGAGATGTCGGTCGGTTTAATGGCCCGAGGGCCACCCTCTCCCCAATCGCGCATGTTGGACAGTTCGAGGAACCATCCCCACAAATGCGCCATCAAACGGGGGCAGGAAGGCCCGTTAAGAGCCTTCCGTATCTGAGCGGCGGAGTATCCTGAATTGTCTTTCAGATACCGATTAAGCCAGTCCCGATTTGTCCCTACCGATTTTCCGTCTTTGTCCTTTAGGGTCTTCCCTAGTCGGAACTGGTACTCTGCGAACCGGATCAGGCGTCCGCAGAGTTCGGAGTAAAATTTTCCGTCTTTCCTACGTAATCGGCAAACTGCGCCGTCAACCAGTCATTGCGGGGGGAATTGAAAACTGCAAGTGCAGTTTCGGAAGTGAAGGGTTGGGATTTGCCGTCGATCTTGATTTCGAAGTCGCCCTTAATGACGTGGACGGCAAGGCGACGGAATGCACGTTCGCGCCACTCGGCGGGAGTGCGGGCGTCTTTGGGGCTAGTTGGCTCCGGGGCGCTGGCAATGGCCGCGTCAATACGGGCCTTAGCGTGTTCGCGGTCCTCTGCCGCGTCCTTCATCGCCTGGGCATCGTCAAACGCGATGACGACAGGGGATCGGGGAGAATGGCATTCGATGCGGCCAATGATCGCCTTCGATACGGGGTGCTTAATTTCGCACACGCCGGTATCGCGGTAGGCCATGGCGTCGAGGTCAATGATGTTCTTGGTCATGTCGGGATTTCTTTCGTCGGGTTAAGGTTCGCAGTGGTCTTCGTATGAGCAATTTGCACAAGGTTCAAATTCACGAACGATTGCCGAAATTGCCTCTTCGTCTCCTGGGTGATCCATGTCGAAACCATCCGGGATAGTGCGGCCAAAGAGTTCATTCGCAATCTGCTTTCCGCAGAGCGATCGAACGCCACAGTAGTCTAGTGTTCTTGGCATGTCGGGTGCCTCATATCGGGATGGAATAAGAGCGGATGGAGCGCCGTCCCGACAACAGCGCCCCACCCTACCGGGTTGCCCCGGATTAGGTCGCGGGGGTCTTCGTCGGACGGCTGTTGAAGCCGAGAGCGTAGTTTACCTTTGTAATGTTATTCGGGCCGCCAGTAACGATACGGTCACCAAGAACCTTTACCTTAAGGTCATACATCGTTCCAGTTCCCGTGGAAGTAATCTTATTTGGGAACACAATTCGAAGATTGTAATTGACGCCTGACTTATCGGCTTGTGCGGCGCTCATATTGGTCTGACCGGTATCAGAATAGTCACGGGCGCAAACAAGATTACCGCCGCCCAGCGTCGTGACTCCCTTATCAGTCTGCTCAAGGTCTTGCCCGACAAGCTGGGTCTTGATTTCAGTGTCAGAAGCCCCGAATTCTGGAATCTCCATCACACCGCCGATTTCAACGAAAGCATCGTTATCCGCAGTGGTCGTGGACGTCCCGAGATAGACTTTGGTTTTGGCAACACCAACTAGGGTGGCGGTTGAGGAGGCGGGTGTGTAACTGGCCATGATTATAGGCTCCGTTCTAGGTGGAAAGCGATGCCATCACGGCATTGCGGTCAAGGCTTGCCCAAGGCCATGATTAGGGCTTAAGTCGGACGGAGCCGACTATTATGTGTGAGCGAAATCGCCATGTATTTTTGGCGCAGCCTCACAATATGCTGCATAGGCCTCTTCTTTTGTATCGAAAAGACCGAGATATATTGACTTTCCGTTTTTCTGCGCTCTTGCCCTCCATTTTCTACGAAATGGAAAGTAAGAAACTCCCTTCAAACCAGTCTTTGATCTTGAACTCACCCGACGGTTCGCCATGTTTTCCGAGGGGGCGCAGGCCCTTAGATTCGAAAATCTATTGTTTGATGGATTCCCATCAATGTGGTCTATCTCGCGTTCTGGATATTCTCCAGTCATATCCGGCAAATTTTGTGTTTATTTCCGGCCGAACCCCTTCGCGCCATTTCCATCTGAAAATGCCGGTATTGGGGTCATATTCAAGGATTGACCTGACATATTCAGCAGTCAAATCGTTGCGAGGTTTGCGCGAATGCGCTATCTTCGTCTCAGTCATAGTCGCTGTTCCTTAGCGGTTAATGATCAGGGCCGGTCTAGCGCGTCAACGCTGCACCGGCCCGAATTGTATCAGGCTTCCTCTACCTATTCCATGATATCGCGCACACATCCATACCAACCATGTTGCCCATAGTGGTAAAGCCCGACGTGCGGATCAATCCAAATCTTCCCTCCCGCATCAGTATATCGGCGGCAGAAAGTGATATCCTCGGAAATCTCGTCTTCGCCGTCGTCGGTCCATGCGAAATACTTAGCGTAAAAGTTTTTACGTTCCCGATCCTTGGCACGCAACAGACTGTTATCGTTAGCCAAAATTGCCTCGAAAACCTCGCGCCGAATGCGCATAAGCCCGGTTCCGACTTGGGCGACCTCGCACATGCCGTATTCGTCTTTAGGCATAACGCCTTTTAATTTAGGGTCTAAATGGAAACACCAAGTAGCCGGGTCGGTGAGAGACATTTCCGCTCGCTTGCGGCCCACCCCAGCCAACAGCGGATGCGGCGCGGCGATGAACTTGACCACATCCCATGCCGAAAAGCTCATGTCGGCGTCAATGAAGAACAGGTCTGTGAAATCCGACCGCATGAAGGCGTCAGCAATAGCGTTGCGGGCGATGTGGATAGTTTGCCCGGTAACATGGAGATGTCCTACCCTGACGCCAAATTGCGCCAAGAGATAGACCGCATTCATAAGCGCTTCCTCGCGCTTCGGGTCCACCTTATCATAACAGGGCAGTCCGAACATGACGGACCGGCCATGAAGCATATTAAGGTTCAACCCGCGAGCGGCCCACATAGACTGACGTAAGCGGAACACATCGGAGGCGAATGACGATGAGCGCCATTCATGATAGGCCATTTCTCCTAGCCGCCGAACCCCATCCTCATTAGCCCGAGAGTGCGTCTCATCGCCCTCAGCACCATCCTTGAACGGGTGCCGATGCTCCGTCACCACATCCATAAGCGTGCGCCAGTTTCCTAGCTCGCGCCCCAGGCTCTCCCACACGTCTTCGATATACCAGTGCTTAAAGCCCGGCGGCACCCACTGCCCCCAGGCCCGGAGGAAATCTCCACCGAACACCGTAGCGCCGTGCATACGGCCCTTGCGGATATCAGCTTTTGCCTGCCACAGGTCATTGCCGCTTGCGATACCCCAAGAGCCAGCGGCGCGGACTAGGGCATCCTCAAATCCATGCGTTTGAGCAAAGATATCGTCAGCAATCCAACCATACCACGGCTCATCTGGGAATCGTCGCAGCGCATTATTGAGCTTGTCCGGTTGCCATCCCATGCCTTCGGGCATCGTCACGACCTGCCATTGAGGCGGAAGCGTCATGCCCACATATTCGGGCCAAGACGGGTCATCTGAGCAAACGTAAATAGCGCCATGGGCGGTTGACCCATGCTCGATCATCGCGGCAACGGCTGATGCACACTGCACCGGCCTGCCATAAGACGGCAGTACCCACATATTGCAATCCTTGTCGGGAGGATCGGTTAGAAAAGCTTGAAGCTGATTTGCTGGCTCAGTCGATACCAGCCTTCATGGGGCAGTTCGACCGGGGCGGAAAACGAATAGGCCAAGATGTTGCTCGTCCCAGCCTCGAAATGCACGTCGCGGTAAATCGCTGCGGCAGTATCCAGAAGCACGCGGGCCGAAGCCTTGCCCGTGCCCAGGGGCGTGAATGCGGAAATTGTCACTACCGGATTTCCGAATTCGACATTTGACACGCCGACGCGGGTGGACGCTCCGCCGTTCGTCACGACTGAGATAAACGGGTCAGAAATGCTGTGAGCGTTGAAATCGACGTTCTCATAAGCGACGTAGCTCGTCGCAGTCCACGCCCCCGTTCCGCCGTCCGCAACGCTAATGAACGGGGCCAGCAACGCCGCCTCGATTTGGTCAAGGGTGGCGGCCATGAACTACCTCAGAACGGAACAGAAGACGACATAGATATAACCGGCTTCCAGTTGAAACCGGGCTTGAAATGGGCCTGCGTGAACGCTGCGGCCATGTGGGCAACTTGAGTATGGGCCTCGACCTTCGCCATATTCGGCGCATTGTCCGAGATATAGACCGGAACGTAAGCCGGAAGCCCCTCTAGCTTAAACCGGGCCTCGAACGGATCACGCGGCGGATACGGGCTTTCGTGCATCGGCCATGAACCGGGGTTATCCGGCGCAAAACTCGGATCGGGTGAACCGATGCCGATATTCACGGATTGGCGCGATTGGCCGGACCACACATCATTCGGATTGTATTTCGACCAAGTGAACTTTCCGCCAGTCCACTCGGTAAATGCGTAAACTGCAACTTCTCGGGTTGCAGCAGCGACGCCACGATCAACCCTTTCCGCGATGATGCGCTGTAAGGCGGCGTTGAGGTCTGAGGCAGTCTTGACTGTGATTGTCAAAGCGCACCCCACAAAAAGAAACCCGGACCACGGCAATGGTTCGGGTTATGCCCCTGTCGATCTATAGCATTGAAGCCATTATGTAGAAAGTACGGGATTTAGCTTGTTGCGTCAAGGATGATTGTTATTCGAGGACGCGCCAGTCGTGAGTATACCGGCTGAAATCATCTGCGCTCGTTTCGTTCCTGCGATAATGAAATGCATTGTAATTGGGGAATGGATTGATTGCTTCAAATGCCGCAATCTCCTCCCACCCGCTGGGGATGCCGATTGGGGTGTCGGTCATTTTGGTTACCTCCTATAATGCCAGTCATATTGTTCTGCCCACATATCTACTGACATTGAAAATTTTCGCACAAGTTCTTCGGCCTCTTCCCTAGTCTTTTTCTGCCTACTCACAAGATATTCAATGGCCTTCTCAAATTTATTCATCTACTCCTCCTTAGACTTTTGCAGCACGTCATAAGCCGCGCTCAAGTCGTTGTCCCTAGCGCTCTGGCCGATGACATACGCTCCATTCGCCATATTCGCCCAGTACAGCGCACTTTCCAGCGCATCCGTCAGCGCCTTGATGGTCGCGGACTGATGTTCGATGGTATACGCAGCCTGAACCCGTAGTCCGATCATCTCCTCTGAAAGTTCTGAATTTCCTGCAAACTCTCCGACGATGGTATGGGTGCGAAGATCATTAACCAACTTTTCCGTATCCATGTTGTCCTCCATTCGTTTGGCGTGATGATCATATCACAATGATGGGGCAGGGAAAGATAAAAACCGAGATATTATAAGAAAAAAGCGCCCCGGTTCTGAGGCGCTTTTCCTGGCTACGGATCGGAAGACCCGTCCCCGTACCCGGACCCGTACCCGTCCCCGTGCCCGTACCCGGACCCGTGCCCGTACCCGTCCCCGTACCCGGACCCGGACCCGTGCCCGTACCCGTCCCCGTACCCGGACCCGTGCCCGTACCCGGACCCGTCCCCGTACCCGTACCCGGACCCGGACCCGTGCCCGTACCCGGACCCGTCCCCGTACCCGTACCCGG
>Ga0265326_10000193_pt1 | contig 30763 bp, 42 predicted proteins | sample 41424metaG_FD_192439 | JGI IMG/M metagenome (GOLD analysis project Ga0265326, IMG submission 192439) | Rhizosphere microbial communities from Carex aquatilis grown in University of Washington, Seatle, WA, United States - 4-14-24 metaG | ecosystem: Host-associated > Plants > Roots > Rhizosphere... | reverse complement strand
CGGAGGACGAGATGGCCGCTACCTACATTACCGAGTTCGCCAGTTGCGGCAATTTCGGTCTGCCGATCCCGCAGGCCCCCGCAGTCGCGACGCAGGCCATATCGCCTAGCTCATCCGCATCGACATCGGCGGCGTTTAACGCCCTGACCAACTATATCGAGATCAACACCGATACGCCGATCTTGATGGCAGTCCTGTCGGGTGCATCGACGGTCATCGTGTCGACTGCGAACGGCTGGCGCGTCCCGGCCGGCGTGCCGCGGCTTTACGGCGTGAGCAAGGGCCAGAAACTTTCCGTAATCCAGACGAGCTAGGCCAGTGACGATTATCGGTGCCCCGCTATTGAATGGCGAATATGTGGGGCAGCCTGCGTTGCAGGGGCTGGACGCGCAGCCGTCGCTGGGCGCAATTCAAGGGACTGTGATGTTGAGCGGACTAGTGCCGATTTCAACAGCGGTCCCGGCATTCACGCCGTCGCTCGACTTTTCCGATCCGCGCAATTCACAATATATTCCGGGGATGCTGTGATGACCAGAAAACTATGGCTTGCCGTTGCCTTGGCATTGTCGATCGCCGGGCCGGCGCGCGCCGACTACGTCATCAAGGACGGCAACGGGGCATCGCAGACCATCAAGGCCTTTACGTGCTCGGGGAAAATATGCCCTGGCATGACGCCGCAGGATACGACCGGAGCGGCTTTTGGCGTCTCGGGCAATCCGTTTTACGTGGCATTCCCCTCCGCGCAGCCGGTCACCGGGACGTTCTGGCAGGCCACACAGCCGGTTTCCGCAGCTTCATGGCCTCTGCCCACAGGAGCGGCCACACAAACCACGCTGGCGGCCATCCTGACGCAGTTGACTTATGGCCAAGCGACAATGGCAAACTCACTGCCGGTCGTCATCGCCAGCAACCAAGGCGCTATTCCGGTTTCAGGAACATTTTGGCAGGCGACGCAACCGATCAGTGCAGCCTCGTTGCCATTGCCGGCCGGCGCAGCGCAGGACACGACAGTTGCGACGACAAACACAGACCTCGGTCCCCCAGGTGCTACCGCTTGCGCCACGGACACGGGGTCGTGTTCCCTTAACGCATTGATCCAGCGGCTTGCCCAGAGGCTCACGTCGATCATTACGGCGCTCGGCTCCCCGATGCAGCAGACCGGCGGGTCGGTCACTGCGAACGCCGGCACCAACCTCAACACATCGGCGCTGGCGCTCGATACCTCGGTCGGCACCACGAACACGAACCTCGGCGCTCCCGGAGCGACGGCGTGCTCGACCGACACCGCATCCTGCTCGCTCAATGCGCTGTTGCAGCGTATCGCGCAGCGCGTCACGTCGCTGATCACGGCGCTAGGGACGCCGATGCAATCCTCGGGCGGCACCGTGACGCCGGTCGCCGCGACTACGGGCGGCTGCACGCCCTACCACCTGTCAGGCGGTACGGGCGCATCGACCAACTCGAACTCGATCAAGGCCAGCGCGGCCGGCACGCTGTGTGACCTGACGGTGCTCAATACGACGGCGGTGACCTACTATCTCAAGGTCTATGACAGCGCAGCAGCGCCGACATGCTCAAGCGCGACGAACATCAAGCACGTCTATCCGATCCCGAGCAGCGCCAGTTCAAACGGTGCCGGATTGCAGCGGTCTTTGCCGCTGGGTGAGGCTTACGCGAACGGTATCGGGTTTTGCGTAACGGGCGGCGGTGGCGACACCGATAACACTAATGCTGCGACCGGCGTCTATATCGAGGCCAGCTACAAATGATCCGCCGCGCTGTCATCGCATTCCTGCTACTGATATCTCTGTCGTGCCAGAGCTTTGCCGCAAGCTATTTTTGGGTTGCGATTGCCGGCGTCGGCACCGGGACGTGGAACAACGTTCTTACGACCAACTGGGCAACGTCGTCGGGTGGCACGCCAGGAGCAGGACCTCCAACATCGTCCGACACTGCAACTTTTGACGCAAACAGCGGAACCGGCACGGTCACGATTGCATCGACGGCGGCTACGAGCGCCTTGGCCTTCGGCGCAGCCAACATCACTACCGCTTTCAGCGGCGGTGTGACGTTCGGCACCGTGACGGTGACGGCCGGGACATTCGTTACCGGCGCAAATACGCACAGCTTCACGAGCCTGACCTCCACCTCCGGCACGCGCACGCTGACGCTGACTGGCAGCACGATCAATATCACGGGGACGAGCGGGACGCCGTGGAATGTGAGCACGGCGGGGACGCTGACGTTCACAGCGGCCAGCAGCACGATCAATTTTACAGGTGGGGGCGCTGGCACTTCGCTCACACAGACGTTCGGGGCTTTGACCTATGGCACGATCAGCACGACTGGCGCTGGCCTATGGACCGCAGGTGGTGCGCTGACCGCAAGTTCATTCAGCTACACCAGCACGACCAACAAAACTGACAGCTATTCGCTAAGCTCGAATATCACGATTGCTGCCGCCGGATCGCTCACTATTTCTGGTAACTCGACGGTCAACCGCGCATTCGTGAAATCGAATGCGCTCGGCACACAGCGCACCATCTCCGTCCCCTCTGGCGCGACCGTCTCGCTGACCAACGTCGACTTCCAGGACATCGCCTCGGCCGGCACCTTCGGCACATGGACCGGGACGAGCTTCGGGGATGCGCTCGGCAATTCCGGCATCACGTTCGACCCGTCTGTCTCGCTGACGCTCGCCTCGACCGGCACGATCAACTGGTCGACCGCGACATGGGCCGGAACGACGAACCGCGTGCCGCTGCCGCAGGATGACGTGAGCCTCGGCAGTTCATCGACGGCCACCACGCTAGGGATCGACGTTCCTAGGATGGGTAGAAACATAGACGCCTCGCAATACCTGAAGACGCTGAGTTTCAATTTTGTCTCATCTGACGGCAACGGAAGCGCGTTCTACGGAAACTGGAAGTTTGGCAGCGGGATGACCGCGTCGGGCGTTCAGCCTGTCAACGCTCAGGGAAGAGGAGCTCAGACGATAACCTGTGCTGGTAAAGGATTTCCGGGTATTTTAGTGATCAACGCCTTCGGCGGCTCATATACCGCGCAAGACACCTTCGGCAATTCCGGCACGAGTGGGTTGGATGTGCAATTAGGCACTTTTGCCGACGGCGGCAATATAGTAAACTTGGACATCCTCCGAGCCAACGGAAACGTGTCGCACGGGATTTCCGGCAGCGGCGTCTGGAACATGTGGCGAACCTCCGGCTCGCCTTGGGCTCCGAACTATGCTGGTTTCACGGTCAGCGGGACCATTGAGATTAGGTATGCGGGCATAATCTCCGGAACGGCGAGTTTCTCCGGGAGCAACACCGTATCGTACTACAAACTGAACTTTTACAACCCAGCCTCTACCGGCACCCTCATCATCACAGGCGCAAACACCTTCAACGACTTCAAGATTGACGGCACCACGGCGCGGACGGTCCAGTTCCCGGCGAGCACGACGCAGACGGTATCGAGTTTTACGGCGTCCGGAGCCGATGCAAGCCACAAGATCAGCCTGACTTCTTCGTCACCTGGCACACCCGCGACGCTATCCAAATCGAGCGGCTATGTGTCAAGCGACTATCTGTCGATCACGGACAGCACCGCGACCGGGGGGGCCCTGTGGTTTGCCGGAAACCATTCGACGAGCGGTGGCGGCAATAGCGGTTGGCGGTTTTACGGGCTTGGGGGCGGCGGTCTGCCGACGCTCGGGGTCGGCAGCGGCGGGTAACCTGCCCGTGCTATAGGTCTGCGATGGCATCAATCAATCAGGATTTCGTCACCTATCAAGGCAACGCCGTCTCGCCGATTTTCACGGTGAAGAACAGCGCCGGCGTAGCCATCGATATTTCGGGGTCGACCGAGATTGCATGGTCCGCGATCCGCGATGACCTTGATGTGCCGGTCATTTCAAAGACCAAGACCGGTGGCGGCATTACGTTCGTCACGGACGGCACCGATGGCAAATTTCAGGTCGCCATCCTTGCGACGGACACCGCTAGTCTAAGCGGTTCCTACATTCATCAGGCCACGGTCACGGACGGTGACGGCAACCCGACCACCGTCTCGGTCGGCCGAATGCAGGTCGGCCTCGCACCGACGTGGACCTACGACAGCACCGCGTTGCGAACTAACACGCTTTACCAGGTTCGCCGTCTCGTGGGCGACGTGCTGGCCTCTGATCAGCAGTTGCAGGATGAAGAAATCCGCTTTGCGATCAGTCTTTACTCGAACGTTTATCTTGCTGCGGCGGAGTGCTGTCGGGAGATAGCAGCGCAGTACAGCCGCAAGGTCAACACCGTGCAGGGCGCCAGCGGTCTGCAAACCAACTACAGCCAGCAGGCCATCGCCTACACACTGCGGGCCAAGGAATTGGAGAACCGCGGCATGGCGCGCGGCGGCACGATGCCGTACATGGGCGGCATCAGCATCGCGGATAAGGTGGCACAGCAGAACGATACCGACCGCGTCCAGCCGAGTTTCATCATCGGCATGGACGACAATTTGCTTAACCCGTCAGGGAGTGCGCCGCCGGTCTACATCGATGGCGGCCCGACCGGGAGCGGGTCATGATCCCTGAGATCCAAGTCGACGCCCGAAAGGCCCTGCTGAAATTCTCCGATGCCGGAATACCGGAAGGCATCCGGCGCAATCTTCGTACCGTGATCCCCGATTTGACGAAGCGCCTCGGCGCGTCGGTTGAGGCCAAGCTCAACAGCGAACTCAAAAGCCGCAAGAATATCGACGTCAAAAAGGAAATGGTCGAAAGCCCGACCTATCTTTACGGACGGGTTCGAGTAGTCTGGACCGGCGATCAAAAGTCGAACATGGTTCCGGCCGTGCTCGATACCGGCGCCAAGGCGCATTTGATCGAAGCCAAGCCCGGTTCCGCGCTGTTTTTCTTTTGGGAAAAACTCGGCATCAATGCGGCCTTTAAGGCCGTGCATCATCCGGGATTTGCCGGCATCAACTACATGCAGCGGTCGCTGGACGAAATGCAGAGCGAGATTGTCAACGCCTTGCAAAAAGCGGCGCAGAATGGGGCGAAAGCGGCATGACCTCATTTCGCGATACCGTCATGGACACGTTACTCGCTCGGCTAAAGGACGCATGCGGGGATAGCTTTAAGTATTACAGCCGTCGTTTCTGGACGTGGGAACAGATGCTGGCGAGCCGGCAGCAGGGGGATTCCCCGATAAGTCTTCCGGCCCTGTTTTTATATGACGGCGTCGGGTTAGGCGGCGGGGTTGACAAGGTCGAACCGCGTGGCCGGGCGTCGCCGTCGGTTATCACGATGAAGCGCACCATAGTGATCTATGCGGAATACCCCGGCACAGGAACGCCGGGCGGCCCGTCGTCGGAGCCGGGGCCAGGTTCGACCCCGTTCAACGACCTTGTGGAGACAATCCTAAACGACGGCTTCGCCAACGACAGCGCGTCGCAGAATGCCTGCACCCTTTCGACGCCGGACAACAAGGCGGCCTATCCGACCGGGCTGGTAAGCCATTGCTGGGTGGAGGGCGATATTCTCTACATCACCCCTGACATCGACCCGACAGGTCTGGGGATGGTTGGGATACCGATATCGGTAATGCTTTATCCAAACTCTGCATGATATAACCCGGCAACTCCAGCGCCGAGACGGCGCCGGCCGCCCTTTGATGGAGATCGCGTCATGGCCTTTGCAGCCTTCGGCCCCGGCATCCTGATCCTTACGCGCACCGATCTCACCACCCCGCTTGCGATCAACGTCGGTTACGCGCAGGAATTCTCGCTCGACGCGGCCGGCACGACCAAGATGCTCTACGGGCAGAACCAATATCCGCTGGTCGCAGCTCGGTCCACCATCAAAGCCACCGGCAAATTCAAGTCCGCCGAAATTTCCGGCATTGCGTGGAATGCCTGCTTTTTCGGGAACAACTTCTCGACTGGCGGCGCGGCATGGAGCGTCGATTCCACCTATTCGATCCCGGGCAGCACAAACCCGACCGTGCAAGTCGGGTCAACCGCGACGTTTGAATCCGACCTCGGCGTGACCTATTCGACCAAGGGCCTACCGATGCAGCGGGTTAGCACGGCCAATGTCTCGGCATTGACCGTCGGCCAGTACGCGGCCACGGCAACCGGCCTGTACTATTTCGCGGATGCGGATGAGAGCGTCGGCATCAAGGTCACCTACCGCTCGACCACGGCGACCGGCGAGACCCTCAACGTCATCAACAAGCCGATCGGCTACACGCCGACGTTCCAACTCGACTATTACACGAGCCTCAATCAGCCGACGGCCAAGCCGTTCGTAGTCCGCGTCTATCAGTGCATCGCAGACAAACTGTCGATGCCGTTCAAGCTCGAAGACTTCATGATCCCGGAATTCGATTTCAGCTTCTTTGCGGATTCGAGTAACCGGGTCTTCGACATGACCTATCCGGAGATTTCGTAATATGGCGCGACACACTGAAATCGTCCTCGACGGCGAGACCTACAAGGTCCCCACTCTCACGCTGGACCAACTCGAGCGGTTGGCAGAATCTCAGGCCGACGTCGATCCCGCAAATCCGGCCGCGAGTGCCAAGGTCGCATTCGGCATGTTCAAGATCATCATCGAGGACATGGAGCCGAAGCCGACCGGCCCGGTGCGCGCATCGATGGACGAGGTCACCACGGCGATCAATGCCGTCATGGGCGGCGCGGGGGTGGTCAAGACCAGCGAAAACCCTCCGCAGGCGGCGTAAGCCGCCCTCTGGACGGAAATTACTTCGAGGAAATCTACGGGCTGCTGCAAACCGATTGCGGCTATACGCCCCGCGAGATCGGCGCCATGACACTGTTCGACGTCCAGCGATTGTTCGCACACTGGCGTCGCTTCCCGCCGATCCGCCAGCTTGTCGCCGGGTTTGTCGGCTTCAAGCCGTCCGATCCCGTCGCAGACAAGTCCAAGCACCTTAACGCTGAGGAAGCGATGGCGCTGATGCGCGCTACTGGCGGGACAATCCCCGGACTGGGGAGGCAATAGGTCATGGCCGACAATGACGTCGAACTGACTATCGGCGCAAAGATCGACCAGCTCATTGCGGCGGTCGATGAATCGAAATCTCATATCGAGAGCATCAAAGGCAGCGTCGAAACCGCTGGCGAGAGTTTCAAAAAACTCGGCGAGATAATCGGCATCGCGTTCTCAGTCGAGGCGATGAAGCAATTTGTCGAGACGATGGCCGAACTCGGTGAGCAGACCGAGATCATGATGGCCAGGCTTGGCCTTTCGGCAGATGCCGTGGTCAATCTTTCCGGCGTCGCAAAACTCACAGGTTCGTCGATCGAAGGAATGTCTCTTGCGATCGAGCGCATGTCGCTTGGTGTGCAGAGATCGACGGCCGATGCTCTTGGCCCGCAAGCGCAGGCGTTGAAGGTCCTCGGTCTTAATGCGAAGGACCTGATCGGCATTCCGGCCGATGAGTATTTCAGCAAGTTGGCTGATGCGGTTTCAAAGTTCAACCCCAGCCTCAATCTGACCAACGCGCTGATGATCCTCGGTGGTCGCGGTGTGCAGCAGATGATCCCGGCGCTTCGGCTCGGGGCCGAAGGCTTCAAGCAAATGCAGGACGCGGTGCGTCAGTCACAGGAAGGTCTGGCCGCTGCCATCCCGGGAATGGCGGATACGCACAACAAACTGGAATTCTTGAGCCTCAGCGCCCAGAGCCTCGGGGCTAGAATTTTTACCGTGCTCAAGCCTGCGATCGATCTCATTGTCACCAGCATGACGAAGTGGATTCAGTCGCTCGACACAAAGACCATTCAGGACTTTGCGAAGGCGCTGATCGAAACGCTCGGCAATGCAATCATCGGTCTCATCGGTCTATTCGATGAACTCGGCGCAAGCCTTGACGACATCGCCACGAAATTCAAGCGCGTGCTTGCCGGTGCTGCGATTGGTGGTGCGCTTGGTGCTTTGGGCGGACCTGGCGGCGCGGCTGGGGGTGCCATCATTGGTGGCGGTATCGTGGCGGCATGGGACGCATTCATCGCGAGTTTCAATACCGGCGCTGAGAAAGCTGGACGAAATCTCACGGAAAAGCAGACCGAACTTGTCGCCCGCGTCAAGGCGATGATGAAGGAATTGTCTGACGCCATTTCCGGCGGTGCGTCACATGGCGACGACCACGGCGGCGGCGGCGGTCAGAATGCCGCGGCGATAAACGAAGGCGCGAGAGCTTCTCTTGAAGCACAGAGGGCGCGATACGAAACTGAGCTATCGCTGCTGCAACAGACCTTGGCGAAAAAGAAAATCCTGTACGACCTTGATGCGGGTTTATGGAAAACGTCGGACGACCAGAAATTTGCATCGACGATGGCTGCGACCGAGGCGGAGTTCGAGCAAGAACGCGCAACGCTGCAGAAAATCCGCGATCTCTGGCCCGCTCACTCGAAAGAGTGGGAAGCCGAAAACCAGAAGATGGTTGCCGCTACTGCGAAATTCAGCACCGAGATGGTCAACCTCAATGCCCAGTCTTTGCTGTCGATGAAATCGAAATGGGACGAGGTTTTCGGTTCGTTGCAGTCGTCGTTCAATGGCCAGCTTCGCGGCTTGCTTGCTGGCACGACCACATTTACGCAAGCATTCCGGTCGATCATCGGTGACATGGTGATCTATTTCATTCAGGCCATCGAAAAGATGGTGTTCCAATGGCTCGCCGGGCAGGCGGCGCAGCTTTTTGCGACGCAAAGCACGACGGGTGCGAAGGCTGCCGCAGAAGCTGCTGCCGCGGCTGAGACGCTTCCTATCCGCGTTGCGTCGTTCACGAGCGCCATTACCGCCGATGCGGCGCTGGCGTTCGCCGGCATCTTCGCAAACCTGGCACCATTCCTTGGCCCGGCTGCTGCCGGTCCTGCCGCTGCGGGAGAAGCAACTGTGCTGGCGCAACTTGCCGCCGTGCCAAAATTCGAGACCGGGGCATGGCAGGTCCCGTCAACGATGTATGCCCAAATTCACAAGGACGAAATGATCGTGCCGGCAGGTCCAGCGCAGGCAATTCGTGACGGTGCCAAGGTTGGTGGCGGGTCGCCAATCCACATTCACGCAATCGATGCGGCAGGCGTTGCAGATTTCATAAAGACCAACGCGCCAGCACTTGCTGTGGCAGTGACCAATTATCAAGGGCGCAACCGTTCAACGCGACCGAAGTGGTGACGGCATGACGCTTTTGACCCTTCCAGCCCTTGACGGCATTACCTATCCGGTTCTCAAAAAGCCGATGATGGCGACCGACCTTAACCGGTCTGTCAGCGGCAAGGTCAATGCGTTGCAGTTGATGAGCTACCCGCTTTGGAACTGGACGTTGCCGTATTCGTTCCTGCGGTCGGTCTCGCCTCATACCGAATTCCAGACCCTCTCGACTTTTTTTCTGGCCAATGGTGGCCGGGCAAAAGCATGGGCATTTCACGATGTCGATGACGACACCGCAACGGCGCAATCGTTCGGTCAAGGCGACGGTGTCGCGACGGAATTCCAGCTTGTCCGCACCATTTCGTCTGGCGGCTTTTCGTTTGCGGAACCCGTATTCGTCCCGACGACAATCACATCAATCACGGTTGCCGGCGTTCCGACCGCTGCATATTCCGAAGATGGTGGGTTGATCACGTTCGACGCCGCGCCGGCCAACGGTGCTGCGTTGGTATGGACGGGCACGTATAATTGGCTCGTGCGTTTTGACGAGGACATTCTCGAATTCGAGAAGTTCACGAGTAATCTTTTTAGTTTGGGCAAAATGACATTCACATCGGAACCTCTATGAAGCCGGTCACGCCAGAAGTCTCCGCACTGCTCGAGACCGGCGTATTTGCCTGCTACAATCTATACTCGCTAACTTTGTTTGGCGGCGGCGTAATCCGCTTCACGAATTGCCAGGTCGACATTGCGTGGGATGGCGATGTGTGGTCGTCGCGCGGTGTTCGTGTCGACCCGAAAGGCTCACGCGCGGTCGGCCATCAGAAGATTGGTCTGGACGTCGATACGTGGGTCGTGACGGTCATGCCGCGCATCCGGGATGAAATCACCGGAGCGGCTTACCCCGACAAGATCGGCGGGGTGCCGTGGGGCGCTGCTGCGGCCGCAGGTGCCTTGGACAATGCCGACTTTGTGGTGACGCGGGCTTATTTCCCGGCCGCTCCCACCTTGCCGCTGCCGGCCGGGAATGCCGCAACCCCGACAGGCATTATCACGATATTCGCCGGGACGGTCGGCGAGGTCGATATCGGCGATACGACCGTGATCATCAACGCAATGGACGACCGGTCCCGGCTGAATATCCAGTTGCCGAGGAACTATTTCAAAGCTGCATGCCGTCATACCCTTTTCGACAGCGGGTGCCAGTTGACCGCCGCCACATTCAAGAAAACCGGACTGGTAGGGGCTGGATCGACGCAAAGCCTCATCATTTCGACCATCGCTGCGCCGGACGGGAGCGGCACCTATGCGCTGGGGCGCATCGTCATGACCTCTGGCCTCAACCAGACGTTTTCCCGCGCTGTGCGGTCATGGCAGGGCGGCCAGCTAGGCCTTATCACGCCGTTGCCGTTCGCGGTCATGGCCGGCGATACGTTCGACGCCTATCCTGGCTGTGACAAATCCGCCACAACATGCACCGCGTTCGCCAACCTAGCGAACTATGGCGGAGAGCCGGAAATTCCAGACCCTTCTACGGCGGTGTAGATGACAAATCCGCGCGACCTTCCGGAAGCCGAACAACGCGCCTTGGTGCTGGCCGAAGCCCAGACTTGGCTCGGCACAAAATATCACCATGGCGCGCGCATCAAAGGCGTCGGCGTTGATTGCGGCAACCTTCTGGCGGCGGTTTTCGAGAATGTTGGGCTGATCGATCCAGTCACGGTTCCCCCTTACAGCCCGCAATGGCACCTGCACCGCAAGGTCGAACGGCTTCGCGAAATCGTTCTCGCCTACGCTCACCCCATTGAGCCGGCAGTCGTAAAGCCTGGCGACGTGGTCCTTTACCACTGGGGCCATGTGAAGGCGCACGCTGGCATCGTCACCGCACGCGGCTGGCCGTTCATCATTCACGCCTATTCTCGCGCTGGCTTTGTCATCGAAGCCGACGGGACCGGGGGGGACCTGTCCGGCAAGGAGACCGAGTTTTTCAGCTATTGGTAGGCCGCGACTGATATGGCGAGCTTTTTCGGGCAACGCGGAACTACCTCCAACCCGACGCCTCCGGCGACGGCGTTGCGCATCCAGACGTCTATCCAAGGCAAGGCAATTCCGGTCGGTTGGGGACAGGGTCGTTTAGCCGCTAACCTGATCTGGTACGGCGACTTCGTCGCAATCGCGCATAGCGATTCGTCAGGCGGTGGTGGCAAAGGTGCCGGAGGCGGCGGCGGAGGCAAAGGTTCGGCCGGCAACATCAGCTACACCTATCAGGTCGCATTTGCCGGTGCGATCTGTGAAGGGCCGGTAACCGGAATTCTGTCGGTCTGGAATAACAAGAGCGAGACATCTCTCGGCGCGTTGAACCTGACCGCATTCCTTGGCACCTATGCTCAGACGGCATGGGGCTATCTCTCCAGCCTTCATCCCGGGTCGGCTTATAATTTTCGCGGTCTTGCGTATGTCGGCGCCGGGCCAATGGACCTCGGCGACAGTCAGGAAATCCCGAACCTCAGCTACGAGATCAAGTTCGCGATTTGCGATGCAATCGCAGGCTCGCCAGATGCTGACCCTCGTGACGTGATGATCGACGGTTTGACGAACTCGCATTATGGTGCGGGCTATCCGGCGGGTCGATTGGGCACGCTTGACGTCTATTCGAGTTATGCTCGAGCGACCGGCATGGTCGTTTCTCCAATCCTGACCGACCAGCAGGAAGCATCGCGATTTGTCTCTGACCTTCTCGCCGCGACCAATAGCGAAGCCGTCATGTCGGGCGGCGTTCTCAACGTCGTGCCGAGAGGTGATCAAGACATTACGGCAAACGGCGCGGTCTATGTCGCGCCCTCGGCGCCGGAATACGATATTGATGATGATGCTCTTTTGCCAAGCGGTAGTTCTGATCCGCCGATTAAAATCGTTCGGTCTGCCCAGCAGGACCGGCCGAATTGGGTGAGCGTCGAATATCTCGACAGGTCGAATAGTTATAATCCGGTGGCGATCGACGCCAAGGACGATGCCTCAATTATTTTGTTCGGTGAACGTCCTGCCGTTCAAGAGCAACGGCATATGTTTGCTCTTGCTGATGCTGCCCAAATGTCGGCGTCGCTCGAACTCGGCAGGTTGCAGATCGGAACGACGTATCAGTTTCAACTGCCACCGAGATTTGTCCGGCTTGATCCCATGGACATCATTACGCTGACCAGACCATCGCAAGGTCTGTCGCGAAAGTGGGTTCGCATTACCGAAATTCAGGAAAATGACGATCTCTCTCTTGCGATTACAGCAGAGGAATATCTCGGCGGCAGCGGAGCGGCCCCGCTTTATGGCAAGCAGGCTTCAACCGGATACGTTCCTGATTACAACGTCGCTCCAGGTTCGATCAATGCGCCGATTATTTTCGAGCCGACCGACCAGCTTGCCGGCGGCCTGTTTGTGGATGCTGCGGTTTCAGGAAGCGATCCGACTTTGTGGGGTGGCGCGAACGTCTATGCCTCTTACGACAACGAGACTTATCAGGCCGTCGGTCGCATCCTTGGTGCCGCAAGAACCGGCACGCTGACGGCGCAGTTGCCGACATTCCCTGTCAATCCGACAGGCGTAACCATCGACCAGACCAGCACACTGTCGGTCGATCTGTCGGAATGCGACGGCGCGTTGATTGGTGGTTCTCTTTCCGACGTTCTGGCGTTCAATACGATTTGCCGGGTTGGCGATGAATTGCTGGCTTATCGAGACGCCACACTCACGAGCCCGAACAATTACAATCTCGGCTATCTGGCGCGCGGCATTTACGGCACGGAATCAGCAATTGCCGCACATCCTGCCGGGACGCGCTTTGCGCGGCTGGATCAAGGCGTCATTCAAATCCCGTATGACCAGAGCCGGGTCGGCGCGACGATTTACATCAAGTTCTGCTCGTTCAATATCTGGGGTGGTGGAACGGAACAGATTGCCGATGTCCCCGCCTATCCCTACACGATAACCGGCGTTGCGCTGACTTCACCGTTGCCGATTGTGCAGAACGCCCGCACGGTCTTTGAGGCCGGTTTCCAGAAAATATGGTGGGACGACGTATCCGACTTCCGCACCGCCATCCGCTACAAAGTCCTTCGCGGCGCAACTTACGCCGGCGCCGAGGTTGTCGCGGACCAAGCCCATGCGCCTTTCATCGCATTCGGCGCGGGGACTTACTGGATCGTTGCGTATGCCCAGCCCGTGCCTACGCTTTTCGTTTACAGCGAAGATCCCGTATCGGTCACGATTGCCGGGAATATGCTGGTGCAAAATCTCGTGCATCAGTCGGACCAAAGAGCCGCAGGGTGGCCCGGCATCTATTCAAACGGCGTTGCTCGCGATGGCACCAACATCAGGCTAGGCGGTGGCGGAAATATTCTTGACGTCGCCGACTTCCTCGGCACGTCGGATATTCTCAATTACGGCGGCGTGATTTCGAGCGGCACCTATGAAATCCGGCCGCAGGATTACGTTGACGCTGGCTATGTCGCGGACCTCAACGTCAATGCAAGCTGGAGCGTCGCCGGCGTTCCTGTCGGGCAGGACGTTCTAACCATTACGGACTTTTTGAACGCGCCGGATATTTTGGGTTCGGCATCCACTCAATACGTCAATGCCGTTCTCCAGATCGCTATCGCACAGAGTGCGGATGAGGGCGATCTCTATGCGGCTGGCGATCTCTATGCCGTTAGCCCGGACCTTTACGGCTACGGCATCCCGTGGTCCGAGTGGCAGGACTTTGTCCCCGGCGTTTACCGCGGTCGGCTGGTCAAGTTCCGGCTGGTGCTGACCACCATCGACGGCCAGACGATCTGCACCGTCCTGACGTTTTCCTATGAGGTTTCCGTCCCTCCAAGGATCGACCACTACCAGAACCTGGATGTCCCGTCTGAGGGCATAACGGTCACCTTCATCCCGGACGACGCCTCGATTGACGCGCCGTTTAACGGCGGCGTGCCGCTCGGCAGCTCGGTGACAAACCAACCGCTGCCGTTCGTCAATTTTTCATTGATTAACCAGCCGGGGCTACACCCTGTCATCGACAGCCTGACGCTGGCGACTATCCAGTTCCATTTCGAGACGGCGACGGGAACGCCGACTGCGGTCAGCGACGTGAACATGCAAGTCGAGGGCTATTGATGAAAATCGCTCGGCGGCTCGCGGTTCTCGCTATCCTCGGCTTGACGGCCTTACCGGCCCGCGCCGACCAATCCACGCTGGTAACCCCCGTTTCGCCTCTGACCATGACGGGGCTGGCGTCTTTTCTCAACAGCGCTTTTGCCTCGGTTGCGACTAACTATTTCGGCGCAACGCCTCCGGCGGTTTGTGCAGGCGCGACGGCCTGTAATTATCAATTCTGGCTCGATACCAGCACGTCGCCGCGAATTCTGCGGATTTACGACACCGCTCAGTGGGTAGCGATTGGCGCGCTGGATATCTCCGGCCACACGTTTTCGATCTCAACAAACCAGACCGTCAGTGCCCAGACCGGCACGACGTACACAATCGCGGACACCAACCGCGGCCAGTTGATTACGGCGAGCAACGCTGGTTCGACCGCCTACACGCTGCCGCGCGCCGGGACTGCGGCGGCTTTTGCATCAGGGTGGTGGGCTGACCTTTTCAATGAAGGGGTCGGAACGGTCACGATTACGCCGACGATATCGACCATCAACGGTGCATCGACGCTGGTTGTGAAGCAAGGCCGTGGTGTTCGGATCGTCTCAGATGGCACGAACTACCAGGCCTTCGGCCACTCTCCCCTCACCGATACGGGGTCGGGTGCGATGGTCCTCCAGACCGCGCCGTCCCTTACGGCGCCGGTTATTACCGGTGGTTCCGCATCTGCTTTGACAGGCCTCGGTATCAGGTCAACAGGTGCGGCGTTTGATCTGACCTTGGCCAGCACCGAGGTTCTGACATCCGGACGCACGCTCACGATCACGCTTAACGACGCGGCGCGCACGCTCAGTCTCGCAGGAAATTTAACGACGGCCGGAGCCCTCATCACGTCCGGCGCAAACCCTCTCACTCTGACGACGACCGGATCGACGAACGTCACCCTGCCAACAACCGGCACGCTGGCGACTTTGGCCGGTTCCGAGGCCCTGACGAACAAGTCGATCAACGGCCTGACTGTCACGAATTCGACCGGCACGCTGACCATTACCAACGGCAAGACTTTGGCGGCGTCGAATTCCCTGACCTTCACCGGAACCGACAGCACAAGCTTTGCCTTCCCGAATACGTCGGACACCGTCGTCACGTTAGGTGCGACGCAGACGTTGACCGCAAAAACCCTCACGTCGCCGGCGATCAATACGCCGACGATCGCGGGCGGAACGCATACGGCGATTACGTCTCTCGGAATTCGTTCGACCGGCGCGGCGTTCGACATGACGATCGCCAATACCGAGACGTTGACTGCGGGCAGAACGCTGACCGTCACGTTGAACGATGCGGCTCGAACCATCAGCCTTGCGGGCAACCTGACCACCGCTGCGGCGTTTATTACCTCCGGTGCGAATTCCTTGACGCTGACCACCACGGGGGTGACCAACGTCACATTGCCGACGACGGGAACGCTCGCCACGCTCGCGGGATCGGAGGCCTTCACCAATAAAACCTACAACGGCAATTCATGGACGGCCGGGACCGGTACGCTTGCCATCGGCGCAAGCAAGACCGCGACGTTCAGCAACACTCTCACTTTCACCGGGACCGACAGCAGCTCGGTCGCGTTCGGCACCGGTGGCACTGTTACCTACACGGTTGCGAGCGGGTCAAAGGCTCTTGCAACCAGCTCCATATCGTCGGCGGCGTGCACGTCGGCGCAGACCGCGACGGCTACCGGCACGCTTACGACGGACGCCGTGAGTGCTTCGTTTAACGGCGATCCGACCGGAGTGACCGGCTACGTGCCTCTGACCACAGGCATGCTCACCATCATCGCCTATCCGACGGCTGACACCGTGAATTTCAAGGTCTGCAACAACACCACGTCCACGGTCACCCCCGGCGCGATCACTATAAACTGGCGGGTGGTGCGGTGATCAAGCGCCTCCTACTTTCGCTCGCGGTCCTCGGCGCATTTATCGGGTCGGTCGGATCGCAGTCGATACCTTTTCCCGGACCTGGCGGCGTTGCAGTCGCGCGCGTCGAATGTACCGGCGGTACAATCACGCGGGTCGGCGGCAATACGATCCACACCTTCACGACGAACGATTCTCTCGTTTGCACGACAGACCAGCCGACGCTCAACTATCTCTTGGTCGGCGGGGCCGCTGGCGGCGGCCGTCGAGCTGCAGGCGGCGGAAGCGGCGGCGGCGTTCTACAGGGCACTATCGCGCTTGTGCACGGCACATACCCGGTTGTCGTTGGCCCCGGCGGTTCCGGATCGACGAATGAAGCGAACAAAGGTAGCAACGGCACCGACACCACGTTCAATTCACTGGCGGCCAAGGGCGGCGGTGGCGGTGGTTCGCAGTCCAACCCAACTGGCGCGAACGGCGGTTCTGGCGGCGGCGGCAGTTCGGCCGGCGGATCGCATGCAGGTGGCACCGGGACGGTCGGGCAAGGCAATAACGGCGGCCTAGGCAATACCGCAACGCAGACCGAAGGCGGCGGTGGCGGCGGTTGCGGTGGGGTGGGGCAAGACGCTACGACCAGCAATGTCGGCGGCAACGGAGGGCCCGGCTGCACCTCGAGCATCAGCGGGTCAAGCCAGACCTACGGCGGCGGCGGTGGTGGTGGCGGTGGCGTCACGGCCGGCACCGGCGGATCAGGCGGCGGCGGCGCAGGATCAACCGGCAATTCAAACGCTACGGCGGGCACTCCTAATACCGGCGGCGGTGGTGGCGGTTCGCGCGATTCGGCCGGCGCAGGTGGCAACGGCGGAGACGGTGGCAGCGGCATCGGTGTCGTAAGCTATCCAACGCCATAGAGGTGGAACACATGACCAAAATAAAAACCGTTGTCGCTCTTGTCGCGGCATTCTTTATGTGGGGGTCTGCGGCCCTCGCGGCGCAAGGCTCCGGCTGCATGCCGACCAGCGGCACCGTGTCCGGCCTTACGCTGGTGCAGGATATCAATGCCGGCATCGCTGCGCTGATTTCGTCGAATAGTGGAGCAACTGCCCCTGCGACGGACTGCACTGCGGTCGCGGTCAAAGGCCAGCTTTGGCTCGACACCAGCGGCACGCCGAACATCCTGAAAATTTACGACGGTGCGAATTGGCTCGCATTGGGCGCAGTCGATACCAGCGGCCATCTGTGGAAGCCGCCCGTCGGCGGCGGTTCGGAAACTCTTGCAAGCGCGACGACGACGGACCTGTGCTCGGTTGCCGGCAGCTATGTGTCAATCACCGGCACGACCACGATCACGGGGTTCTCGAATACGTGCGTTGCAGGAACGATGAAGTTCGTATCGTTCGTCTCGACACCGATCGTGACTTACAACGGCACGAGCTTGATCCTTCCCGGTGCCGCTTCAATCACCGCACAGGCCGGGGATGCTGCGCTATTCGTTTATCTCGGCGGCAGCAACTGGAAAGCCGTTGCATGGACGCGCGCCGACGGCACATCAATTTCGTTCTCTGCCGTCTTTACCGGCGGCGTCTTTTTCGACTCGCCGATTTCCGCGACGGTGTCGACCAATACGAACAACTGGGCGCCGACCGGCATTGCGACCGCAAATGTGATCAGGCTCAATTGTTCCGTCGCGTCGAACATCACCGGCATGTCATCCCCGGCGACGGACGGCCAGATCATCGTGATCGATAGCCTTCTGACGTCGGCCGCGACATGCACCCTGACGTCGCAGGATTCCAATTCGACCGCGGCAAATCGTTTTGGTTTTGACCGGCCTATCTCAATCCGCCCCGGCCGATCGCTGACGGTCAAGTATGATTCCAATGCCTCGCGGTGGCGCCTTACGCAAGAGGTCACGTCACAACCGATTGCTGGCGGCTCAAAAAATCTGCGCGTGTTCAATGTCGCCACGTATTTCGGCGACAGCGCACCATCAGTGCCGAATTCACAAATGAGCGTGGCGGCTGATGAGTTGACCGTCGAAGATTCGTCAGGCGGTGCCGCAAGACTTTCGTCGGTGGCCATTCCGACTATTGACGTGACGGCGTCCGGCGCAAACGGTCTTGATACCGGGTCGGTCGCAAATTCAACCTGGTATTCGGTATGGGTTATCTACAATCCGACCACGAGCACGACTGCCGGGCTTTTTTCCACAAGCGCGACAGCGCCGACGATGCCGAGCGGCTATACGTTCAAGGCTCGTGTCGGCTGGAATTTGACCGATGGATCAAGCCATTTTAACCGCATCATCAAATACGGATTGCGGTCTCAATACATCGTATCGTCGGTCGTCACGACGCAACTGCCGGAAATTGGCAACACGACAAGTTCGACGTATGTCGCGAAGTCGATATCCGCGTTTGTGCCGGTCACGGCTGCGACGATCTATCTCTCCGGCACCTTGAGCACGACGTCGACCGCAAGCATTGCGCCGAACAATGTCTATGCCGCAGGCAGTCTCACGGCGCCGCCGCCGTTGCTCATCACGAGCCAATCCGGATCAGGGTCGATCATTATCGAAACGTCGAACATCTATATGGCGACGGTCGGCGGTACGGTTCGAGTGTTTGCCGCAGGATGGGACGACACACAGTAGGAGAAAAGCCCGTGGGAAGTCTGGCAGATACCGTTCGCCGCATCGCGCCGCATTGCAGTCCCGTATATCTTACCGGGCTTGATGCTGCTGCGGGAGACTTTGAGGCGCGCGGCGTTTCGACGCCGTTGCGCCAATCTCATTTCCTCGGACAATTCCTAGGCGAGACCGGCGGCGGCGTTGTCCTGCAAGAGAGCGGGAATTACACGACGGTCGCCAGGCTAATGGAGATATTCGGCGTCGGGCGGCACTCCGCAGCGATTACCGAATCCGAGGCCGAGAAGATCATCGCGTTGCCGATGCCGGCGAAGGAAAAGGCTATTTTTGAGCGCGTCTATGGCGCGGGCAATCCGCACAAGATGAATGAACTCGGCAATCGGCCCGGCGACGGCTGGCCGTTTCGTGGGACCGGCCCGTTACAATCGACCGGGCGCGCCGCAGCTACGGCGTGGGCGGCGAAGCTCGGCGTTGCGCCGGGCAATGATCAACTCTGGATGCTGGACCCCAAGATTGTCTTTCTGCCGTCGCTCTATGAATGGGATCGTGGCAAACTCAATCTTCTGGCGGATCAGAACGACGTGAGACGAATTCGCCGCATCATCAACGGCGGTTACAACGGGCTGGCCGACGTCGAGGCATGGCAAGAGAAGGCATGGGCTGCGCTTCGCGACCCCGACAAGCAGCCGACCGATGCATGGGCAGCGGCATCGGTATCGAGCGACACCGCAAAATTGCAGCAAGCCCTCAATATCCTTGGCTATTCGCCAGCACTCAATAGCGACGGCCGGTACGGCCCGGCAACCAAGGCCGCTGTGGTCTGGTTCCAGACATTGCGCGGTCTCAAAGCTGACGGCGTTGCCGGTCCCGTGACCACGGCAATGATCAATTCAGCCATGTCAACGACGCGCGGCGTTGTCGGATCGTTAGCCGAGGCGGCGTAAGAGAGGGAACCATAACCGACTGGAGGCGACGATGGCGGACAGCAGCGACAACAAACAGACATTCTGGGGCTCGGTCATGACGTTGAACCCGAAGATCGTTCTCGCATTTTTCCTTATCGTCCTCGCGGCGGTATTGTTCGTCTTCTTCGCGCTTCTGCTCTACTACGCCGGGCCGAACAAGCTCGACTCCGGCACGGTGGCGTTGCTCGCCGGCTTCGTGACCACCTTCCTGCTGATGGCGAAGTCGGCATCCGACTATCAGTTTGTCTCGAGCGCTGGCTCCGACAAAAAGGACGACGCCCAGACCGCCGTATCGAAGGCTCTTGCCGATAAGGTACCGACGCCGAGTGCCACACCGCCGGTGCCGCCGGCCGTTGTCGTGGCATGGTGGGGTGCCCTTGACGCCGCGGAACAGCAGGCACTCCAGACCGCGGCCGCGACAGACCCGAAGGTGCAGGCATTCATTGATGCGGCCAAGTCAGGCCGCGCCACGGCCGACGACCTCGCCTATCTTGTCTCGAAAATCCCGCCGCTGCTTTCGCAGCAGCGCGCCGACGCGATCAAGGCCATCTAGCCGTCAACCAAAGGAGCGACGACGATGAGACTTTCTCGTATGCTGCTGGCGGCCGCAGCGGTGGGCGCGCTTCTCGCCCCCGCGATTACCGCTTGCTCGGATAGCCAGGTTGCCAGCACCAACGCGGTGCTGGACAAGTACGACCACTCGCTCGACAACTTCAACACCATCGTCGCGCGGTACAATCAGTCGATCAGCAAGACCGACGCCACCGCGCGGCCGTACTGCGATCAGGCCAAGCAGACCGGCACCAACGTCGGCAAAATCGTGAAAAATAACGACACCGCGATGAAGGCGCTTGATGCACTAGGTGGTGCGCTCAATGCGTACTGCACGGCGCCGATCAACGACGTCGGGACCGCCGTCGTTGTGCTGACGCAAGCCATCGCGGACGGCAAAGCCGCGTTGAAGGGGTCTTAGTAATGGTGTCGAGCAGCAGCATCGCCGACACCGGCATCAAGTTCGTCGACATCGTCGGCAAGATGGCCGGTATCGCGCTCCAGATCGACCGCGGCGCCGAGGGTGTCGATTCCGTCATCGGGTCGCTGGCCGGCTTCATCCCGTACTATTCGCAGGCCATGACTGTCTTGCGGATTGCCGACCCGATCCTTGCCAAGATCAACGCGGCGGCACCGGCCGTGTCCGGCGCGATCGATGCTGGCCGGCCGGTAATCGAAGCCTTCCAGGCCGCTGCGCCGAGCATCCTGCCGCATATCAAGGACGTCATGTCGATCGCGTTTGCCCACGCGCCGGGCGGAGCAATCACTGTCGCGGCGTCGAGCATCAGCGACAGCGACGCCATGAAGTTTGCCGGATCGATCTTCGAGCGATCTTTCTTCTCGCCGCAAGATCCCCGCTTCAACGTGCCGCTCGTTGGCTAGGCTATGGCGCCGTTCCTCGATAAGGCCCCGACTTGGATACGCCAAGCGGTTCTTGTCGTCGCGGCCGGCGCGGCCGGGTATCTTTCGACGCTCGGCGTTGACGGCGGTTTTATCCGAGACATCTGGGGCGGCCTGACCCAAGCCAGCCCGCCTGTGGCGATGGTGCTGTTTGTTTTGCTGTTGCGGTCGGAGGCTAAACGCGAGGAAGCCAACCGACAATGCAACGACCGAACTATCGATTTCATCAAGTCGACCAACCTGCAGGCTAACTCCGCAGACCGTACCGCGGAGGCGTTCAAAGAGCTTTCGCCGGTTCTCCAGACCATCGCCACGGCGATCGGTGTTGCCAAGACGCGGCGCCGCCGCAGGCGCACCGCAGGGGAGCGAGCATAATGCTCCATTCGCTGCTGGACCTATTCAGACACCGGCCGATCGGCAAGCCGGAGGACTTGCGCGCGTTCGAGGAAGCACAGACCCGTTTGCACGAGACGACAAAAACAGTTGCCCGCGAGACTGACGTGCTCGGTGCCGTCGTCCGCAAATTGAAGGGCCCGGCACCGGCGCGCAAAAAGAGGACCGCAGCATGACCTTCGCAATTCCAGGGTGGTTGAACGAGGCGGTCAACGGCGCGTTGGTTGCGATGCTTGCCGTCACATCGTCGGTGCTGGCGCTCGCGCTGTTGCGCGCGTGGCGGGACATGATGCCCGGCATGAAATTCCGTGACCTCTACACCTACGAGAACAAGGCGACGATTGCGCTGCTGACTTTGTCTGCCGGGTTGATGTTGAAGGTCGGCACGGAATGGTGGTGGTTTCATCTCAAAAATAAAGGGATGAGCCCGAACTACCCGTTGTTGCTCCCGGCTTTCTTGCTTGGCTCCGGCATGTCGGTCTGGGGATTGATTTGCCTTGTTCGGGCGATCTCTCGCTATGACTGGCCGCAGTGGCGGTGGGTTTGGCTTGCCATTGGGGCGGTCGCATTCGGTATCGTTTTCGCGATATAGTCCATCTAATCTTAGCGGCAATCCGATCTCGCCGAACGGCGGAGGGGACGTGCGCGGCTATATCACAGTGGTGACTGCCGTGACGCTGACTTGCGTCACGCCGTGCATGTCGCAAACGTCTCCAGAACCCACTGTGCGGGAACTGTATGCGATCATCAACGAGCGCGATCAGCGGTATAGCCAGAGATTTGACAGTCAGGAACGCGCCGTTGCTGCGGCACTTGCGGCTGCGAAGGAAGCGGTTCTTAAAGCTGAGGCCGCCAGCGAAAAACGGTTTGAGTCAGTCAACGAATTTCGCAGCACTCTCAAGGACCAGCAGACCACTCTACTCACGCGCAACGAAGCCGGGCTACGTTTCAAGGGGATAGAGGACCGTATTACGACGATAGAGCAAAGTCGTATTCAGGCAATAGGGCGCAGCGAAGGCGCAACCTGGCTGTGGGGCCTGATGGTGGCCGGCGTTGCCGCAGTCGCCGGGCTGCTTGTCGGCGCTGGCGCGCTATTCGGAATAATGAGAGCCAAGCCAAAGGCCCGGGGCCCCTGACATGGCCTCAAATCATTTGCGCGCCAAATTCACCGCCCGATGCGACCACGTCCGGGGGAACAACGGGATCGTCGATGTGCTGCTTACGCACCGCGGTAGGCATCAGGACGAAGTCGTGATGATGAACCTGCTGCGATCTCGCGGCGTGCCAGCGGTAGGGCACACATACTGGATCGAAATATATCCGGCATTCCCGACTGACGATGCGCGGAACAAAACACCACGTCGTCGAATTGTCCATGCGAGGCCGCGCGCCTCCCCCTCAAAAAATGGACGGAAACGATGACCAAAACCTACACCTATCAGGGCAAGACGGTCTCTGTCGTTCGCAACGCTGTCACCACTGACACCGGCTACGACAAGACCAAGGACCAGATCATCATCAACGACGGCACTTCGGAAAAGACCGTGCTGCGGTCGGAAGTGACCGAGATCGACAAGGACTAGGCACTATGAGCCCAGTCGCGATTATCAAATTCTTCGGCTGCTGGTTTTGCATCGTCGCCGCGGCGGTGCTTATCGTGCTCGGGCATCAGCCTTTCGGGTTGCCCGGCATTCTGTCGTTGCTGGCGATTGCCTTCGCACAGGCGCCGTTGAGCTGGTAGACCGCCACAACCGTTAATGCCAAGCCGTCCAAGGGTTGACCACCTTGGGCGGCTTCGCCTATTCTGCGGCTTCCCCCAACCATTGGAGATCACGAGTCCCTGTCCGCGCTTCGGCGCGCCCCGAAACCAAGGTGTTCGTATGAGGCGAATACCTTCCTCAACGAGGCAAAACGACATGACCCACTCGCGAATCGCTCTGGCCGTTCTGGCTGCCGCAACAATCCTGACCCTGACCGCCCCGGCCGACGCCCGCCGTGCAACAAAAGCCCACGCCGGCGCAATGCCGGTTTTCGATGTCGCCGCCGTTCCAGCCTATCCGACCGCTGAAATGCCGGGGCACACCGGGCACGCGGCGCGCGGCGGTGCGACAAAAGCCTCCCGGACAGGCGACCGTAGTGCCCGCGAGGCTGGGGCCTCTCAGGAAGGCTCTAATGGCGGTTCCGTGGTCGTTCGATCGGCCAAAACTGGAGCGACGGCTCGGGTATCACCGAAATGGTCGCGGGTTTTTCAGGCCTATGTTGATGATCTCGAGGCGCATGGTGCCGTGATCCACTACATGGGAGGCATAAGGCCCGGTCGGTGCTCGCCAGCAAGTCAGCATCCTTGCGGCTCGGCGCTTGACGTCTGCCAGGATTACCGCGGCCACGTCAGCGGCGCGCGGGATTGCAACCTTCCCGGGCCGGTCGAGATGGCGGCGATTGCCGCTCGGCACGGCCTATCCGAAGGGTCAACATGGTGCGGTAGTCCTGACTACGGCCATGCACAGGCTATCCCGACAGGAACGACATGCACGGCGCGCGGCACGTTCGGGCCTCACAAGCACCGGCTTGCGTCGCGGTCCGCAGGCCGGCTATAAGGAACCGTCTCGCCCTAGCGGGCTGGACGCCTCCCTTAGACTGGCCGCCCTTCGGGGCGGCCTTTTTCGTTAGGAGCCGCCGGAGCGGCGTTGCGCCGCCCCGGAAACTTGCGACGCCTACTTACCAGCCCCGGCCGGCAATGGCAAAGGTTCCTTGCCTTCGAGCAACGGCATCGCGCGAACCACGATCAGCGGCGGGTAGAGCTTGCCGATGTATTTCTTGATCAGCGCGATATCTTCGGCCGGCAGGTCCTCCTTGCCGGCGGTGTAGACCTTCAACGCGAGAAGGCCGCGCCGGGCTTTCTCCTCGGTCGATGCCGCCGCATCGTCGGGATAGCTTTGCATCAAGGCCATCATCGATGCGCGACCGAGCGTAAGAGCGTGCTGGTCGCCGTCCTTGATCGGTTGGCCGTCCTGGTCGGCAAGAACGGCGGCGAAATTGACCGTGCCGGCGAGCACGGGGGTGCCGATAACAATCAGGGCGGCAACAAGAGCAAGTTTGAGCATGTTCACGTCGCTAGTCTCCTTTGGGTTTTTTCGGGTTTTCGTAACCGGCAGTCCGCAATTCTGGCGGCAGCCAGCCGGTTTTCTTGGCGCCGCTCTTGGCCGAGGCCAGCAAGACCTTCGGCTTGACGTTCGGTGACATGGCGATGCCCATTTCGGCAACGGCCGGCGCAACCATAGCAGCCGGTAATCGGTCAAAATAGTCGTCGGCATCGAATTCCTTGCGGATCGCCGCCACGAGTTTTTTCGGCGGCAGCGTTGCCACCAGCGCAGTCACGGCGCGGTTTCTGGTTTCCGTCAGATCGGCGGCGAGGCGCGCCGAGATTTGCGGCGGCCGGTCGTTGGTTGGTTCCTTCGGTGCCGACGGTTTGGCCTTATCGGCCTTCGCCGTCTTTTTCTTTTTGGCCAACTGCGTGATGACGCCGCTGATGATCTCGAGATTGCCGCCCGCTGTCACGGTGACGACGCATCCAGCCGTTGCCATCTGGTCCGGCTTGAAGCCGCGCGCCATGATGACAGAGTCGAAGGCCGCGAGTTCGGCCGGATCGCCATCAACCAAAGCGCCGCGCGCCTTGGTTTCGTCGTCGGTAAGCTTCGGCATTTTCGGCCTAGCGAGACTGCCGTGTTTGATGCCCCAATCATTCGACATTTCGTCGGCGCGCGAAGCCCACGTCCACCCTGCTGTCATAAGCCGTCTGCATTCCTTATCCAGAGCGGCATTGGCCAATTTGACCGCGGTCTCGGGATTGTGCGCAATGTGCTTGATGCCGAACAAATCCTCGTCAAGCTTTCCCCCGGCCTTACGGTAGGCATCGATGCCGACGAACGCGATGAGATTGCCGACGTCTTTCCGCTTGCCGACGATCTTGGCGCGGATTGATCGGGGGTCAACGGCATTGCTTTTGATCGACGCGGCGAGCAACTTCGCCTGCTCGTTCTTGTCGGGTTGCAGTGTGAATGCAGCGGCAGATTCCTGCGTGACGATATCAGCAAGCCATGCGTCCAGCACGTCGTCGCACAGGGCGCCGAGTGCGAGGGACTTCTGCATTTCCTTGGCCGATACGCCGAACCGACGCGCCAATTGCGCGGCGTCGATCTTGTCGCGCTTGATGACCTCGGCATAGGCGCGATACCGATCGACGGGGTGCATCGGCAGCGATGTGTTGGTCGCAAGGGATTTTTCGAGAAGCTTTTCCGGCTTCGTGATTTCGACCATCACATCGGCATCCGGTTGCCAATGCTTCTGCATCGCGGCCAAGCGGCGGTTACCGTTGACGACGAAATAGAGGCCGGTGCCTTCCTTCGATTCTGTCGGATTGGGCACGACCATCAGCCGTTCGAGCTGGCCTTGGCTGGCCAACATCGCGGCCATTTTCTCGGTGCCTTCCAGCCTGCCGGTGCACCTGGCATTGATCTCAGGACCGGCGAGAGGATCGTGGCCGAACCGTAGTTGTGCGAGTTTGAGTGTCGTCGCCGTCATGTTGATGGTCCTTTCATGTGAACAGAATTAGAAGGCCGCTACCGCAGGAGGAAAAAGCGCAGAGTGCGAGAACCCACCATTTCGGAATCCCGGTTTCAACCTCGAAATAAAACGTCGTCACGGACGACCCAATTATGGCCGCCTCAATTATGTGCATGACTTCGGTCATGTCGTCGCTCCGGGTTTTTGCGGTGGGTTTTTGAGATAGTAGCGAGCGGTCGCCAGAATATCACGGTCGCTGATATCGGACTTGTCGACGATCCAGCGAAGATACGAAGGATCTTCTACGCCACATCGCGCCACCGCTTATTGCGGTGCTTGTTCATGTAGCACGTCACCAGCAATGCGGGGCCGCTTGACCATTTCACGAGTTGTTCAACGGTCGAGGCATTGAGCAATTCGACCAGAAGGAAAGCGCAGCAATACGCATCGGCACCGGCACGGTGAGCGGGCTCAGAACATGTTCGGTCGAACTGCGGGTTGTCGTCGAATTTGAGCCAATAGCGCAGGACCTGCAGCTTGTGCGACGGTGCGTCTGGCCAGACGCGGAGCGCGCATTTCCATGTATCAATCCAAGGCTTGTCGCCGCCGCCAAAGAACTGCGGATCGAATGCGGCGTTGTGAGCGACATAATAATCGCCAGCCTTCGCAACCTCGGCACACGCAACGTCGGGGGGAACGGCATCGACCACATCGCAGTCACGCAAATGATGAATAGCACTGGCTTCGGCCGGTATCGGCCGGCCGGGGTTAACGAGTATTGACGCAGGGTCCATGACCATCTCGGCACCGCGCGCGCCGACGACGTCGCACCATCCGATTTCCACGAGCGCGTGGCGTTCGGTTTCGGATGGGATGCCGGTACTCTCGACATCGATTGCGCGGTAGATCGTCATTCGTCACCTGCATCGAATAGTGGCAGCGACGCCGGTTCTTTTGTGCCAATCGCCGGAACGGCAGCAACTGGGGCAGTCATCCATCGCGCCGTTTTCGGCACGATGGAGGTGTCCCCGCGCGTCCATTTGAAATAGCCGAGTGCACCAACAGCCGGGACAAACTCGCACGGCTTAGGGTCGCGCAGCACCATACCACGAGGCCCAAAGAACCACGGGCTGAGGCTTTTTGTGACTATATCAACCACATCAACGCTGCCCACGATACCGCCCCGTAATAGATCGGCAGCAGAGGGGCAGACAATCCGGCCAGCCAGACCGTTGATGAAGTCGCTCGCCACTTCGTATTCATCGCGCGTCATGCCCTTGCTCGCATGAATAGCGATGCGGCGGCATATCGGCTTGGGAAGATGGCGTAGCATGACAGGGCCGCGGTTCTCGATTGTTTTTCCAGCGTAAATGATCGCCCAAGCCCAAGGTTGGCGAACCGATAGTGCAATCTGCGGAAGGTCTGTCATGGCAACCCCGACACAAAGCCGACAACCGGCGCACTGATTTCAGCAAGCGAGCGGAACGGCCTATGCAACCGCACCAGCGTTTCAATAGCCGCACCACGCAATCCGGCAGCAAAAACACTGGCGCGGAACACCGGTTCTGTCATCGCGCCGCGCTCGAATTGCGATGTCGCGGTCATGATCTTTTCGTCGTTTGACATGCGATACTCGGGATCGGTGCGGTCGGTCATGTCATGGCCCGTAGTTGACTGGCAAGTTTGTCAAACTTGTCCGGGTTGGCGGCGATCATCTCTCCATAGATATCGATCACGACCGGCGCAAATTGCGCCGCAACTAGCTTCATGCCGGATACGTCCGAATGGGTGGCTATTACAGCCACGTCGGCCCGCAATATTCCGACAAACTCGTCAGCGGCGCCGAATAGAAACGAAACGTTGCGTGGCTTGACGCGCAGCATCAGGTGGACAAATGTCATTGACCACATCGGATTTGCTTCGATGCAATAGACGCGCTTGGCGATCCTCCCCATATGCAGCGATAGCAGTCCAATGCCACCGCCAATTTCAACAACGGTTTTACCGCTGATGCGCGGTGAAAGATGGTCGGCAATCAGGGCCGCAGTCTCGTCATCGGTGACCGTAAGAACTGCAGCCGACGCAATGCCGTGTCTATTTGAGTATTCCATTGATGCGTCTGACCCCTCCATTTCGTTGTAAATGCGGTCGAGCATCTTGGTGAGATCGGTCACGGCGTCACCAGGCTGTAGACATGTTGCCGGTTATCGCGCCGCGCACTCACAATGCCGTCCTCTTTCAATTCGAGCATCAGTTTGCGCGCATATTTCTGTTGCGTGCCGAGACGTTCGGCAAGCTGTGCTGTCGTGAGGCCTTCGCTCGACTGCGATAGCGTCTGGATGATGGCCGGCCGCAGGCCGGTGCCTTTGGCCGTCATCGTGCCGGTCCCTTCGCCGCAGCAATGGCCGCTCGTGCCCGCGCCAACCGCGACTTGACGGTGCCGACCGCCATGCCAAATTGTTCGGCAAGAGCGATATATCCCTTGTCGATCGACGCCTTGAGCAAGTCGAGCCGTATCCCGTCAACACCGGCCTCCGGCGCCAGCCAGTCGATATCGGCCAGCGTGAAGCTTTCCTTGGTGTGCTTCACCGGTCGTTTAGTGATTTTCTTTCGTGCCATCAACTTTTCTCCTTTATTCGATGCCGCGCGCGATGCGCTGCATCTTTTCCAAGTCGTCGCGTGCCGCCCACATGCGGGCAGCGGTAGCAAGTGGATCGATAGTTTGCCGCGACCACCATACGGCCTCGCCAGAGCCGTGCTGCGACGTATGGTCCAGCCGATGATGCTGGGGACATAACGGCAGGCACCATTGATCCTGCCGACCATTCGTCTTGCCGTATTTTGCCGCCGACATGCGAAGGTGTGCGGCCTCTGCCTGCGCGCCGCAAAGGACGCAAGGGCATTGCCGGATTTTGGCGAGGTACGATGGTGAGCCCTTCGGCTCGCGCCTTGACCTCGACCTAGTTTTTAGGAGTGGCGGCAAGGCTTTCCTCGTAGGCTTTTTGCAACTCGCTGTAGTTCTTGAAACATCTGCCGCGCGCCCACTCGACCATCGCGCGATATCCGTGGTTCGCCTCGTTGTGTTTATCAACGCCGCGAAACCAGTTTCCCTCGTTCTCGGTCTCGTAAAGCATGCCGCCGCAACGCGGGCAGCACGGCAGTCCAGAGCGGGACTTGCCGACTTCACGGATGCCATCCCACCAAGTACATTGCGCGCCGTAGGCAATGCGAGTGTCTAACAATCGTATCTCAGCCATCACATCCTCCCGTTATAAACGCGCCGCATGCTCGTTCGTCTCGTCGAGCGACTTAGCCGCCTCTTTCGATTTGTGCCAATCCCGAATCACCGCGTAGTCGACGCCGGTAAGCGCACGCCATGCCACCCGGCATTGCTCGAGATTGAGCATCGCCAGATGCGTCTCACCTGGCGGCAAACCGACTTGTTCCGCAATCCATGCGTAGGTGCGCTTGCGCGCCGCATTCGTGATCATCTTGCGCGCGACGGTATCGCGATGGTCAACGTCGTAATTCCCCGCAGCGGTGGACCAAATCGGATCGATGCGTTGCAGCCGCAGTTTCTCGCGGGCCTCTCGCAGCTCACGGTTTGCCGGACGGCCTAGAGCTTTCTTTGTGCCTTTTGAGCATTCGGCATAGGCCCCGCAATCCGCGCAATACCAGAACCAATTCGCGGCGAGATCACCGCGTTTCGGCATCAGCACAGAGCCGCGCACCAGCGCCGCCTCGGAGTCGGGGCAGTGCTGGCAGGTTGGGGCTTTGAGCGTCTTGCGCGTCACGTCGGCGCTCCGCACCGAGGGCAGCCATGCAACCACTCGCCGGCGATCTTGCGAGCGGCCCATCCGTCGTCCTTGGCGCGCTTCCAGAACGCCTCGAACTCCTCGCCCTTCTCGCTCTCAATCGTCGCGTCGCAGGAATCGCATTCGACGACGACGCGGCCGTGCTGGCGGTCCATCATGTCGTCGAACCCTTTTGCAAAGCCTTGATCCGATCAGTCTTGGCCGTATTGAGTTCGATCATCACGTCCTCGACAATGCCGAGTGCCGCCCGTTTGTCCTTTTCCCGGCGCCATTGGGCATGGATCAATTCCGGGTCTGTCGCCTTTTCGATCCAGTCCAGCGCGTGGTCCCGGTACATGCCCGGCGATGTGATATCGGCCAGCGGGTCGTCGGGCTTTTCAGCGGTTTTCGGCGCCGCCGCCTTTTTGGCGGGTTTGGCCTCTGTTTTCGGCGTTTCCGGTTCCTTGACGGTGTCGGTTTTGACCGTTTCGGTGCCACCGGTAACCGAGCCATTCTCAGCCTCACCCGTGCGCGTTTCCGGCTCCTGTTGGGCTTGGGTAGCGGCCTGCTCTTGCCGTGCCTCTTGGCGGGTCTCCGGCTTGGACTGTGCCGCATCCTTGAGGCGTTCCGCCGCCGCGCCGTTGCCAGCAATCTGGTCGAGCTCGACGGCAGCGTGGCCGTCCTGGTGGCCCTCGGCCTGCCGTTCCGCGCCCGCAAGGCGCGCATGGAGGCCAGAACCG
>Ga0265326_10000189_pt1 | contig 30981 bp, 32 predicted proteins | sample 41424metaG_FD_192439 | JGI IMG/M metagenome (GOLD analysis project Ga0265326, IMG submission 192439) | Rhizosphere microbial communities from Carex aquatilis grown in University of Washington, Seatle, WA, United States - 4-14-24 metaG | ecosystem: Host-associated > Plants > Roots > Rhizosphere... | reverse complement strand
TTGTTCAGGACGATGAAGTCGTCTTCCGTGAGATCGAACTGCGGGGTGAGGTTTGGCACCCAGGTCACACCGTTGCCGGTGAGGGTCGCGTCGCCGTAGGGGACTATGTTCAGCTGCCCCGCCGACCAGACGAACTCTGAGTGGCAGCACTGCATAAGGTCGGAAAGGTGACTGGCCGCCGACTTCTGTTCGGCAAATGCGGGGGAGACGAGCAGGTTGGCAGCAAGGCAGTAGTTGCTGAAATTGGTCAAGTCGGCCAGCGGCAGGCTCGGCGCGGCACCATAGAGCGGGTTCTGGATAAAGTCGACAATCACGTCCTTGGGGTTCACGTCCAGCGTGCCGTTGCTGGACTGAAAGTTGACGTCGCCGCTGGTCCCGACGTTGGCCATGAACTTCCCGTACACCTCGAAGGAGAGGTTAGGCAGCTCCGCATTGGAGCCCAACAGGAATGACGGGGCGCATACGTAGGCCAGCCCGGGATAAACAAAAGCTTGCTCAGGGTGCTTACTTGTCATGTATCCCCAGGCAGTCTGCCCGGAGTCCCCGAGGTAGAGAGTAAGCCCAATGTTCAACAAGGATGTCTTATCCTTGTTGTTCCAGACCTTCCCAACCCCTGCGATTGGGCCCGACCCGAGGGCCGCGACAATGGCCGCGTAATATGTGGTTGTGGTGCTTGAACCGTTGCTCCCAAACACTACTTGCCCCCTCCGCCGTTGCTGACGGTGACTGAGTAAAAATCGGTGTAGTCGATCAGGTTAACCGTCACCCTGGTTGTACCGTAGATGAGCGGCTGGGCCACTCCGTAGGTCGACGACTGTATCCTGATTCCCTTGATCGCTACTGGCTGCTGCCCCTGTGCCCCCGACGATCCAAACATCTCAATTCCCCCAGAATGACCAAATTTCCGCTTTCCTGCCCTGCAGCGCCGTATCGGTTGCGTCTCCGAAAATTACCCCGCGGTGCAGATAGCAATGGATCATTTTTGGCCACTCGATCACCAGCGCGCCATGGGCGAAGATCCTGCCGAACCGATACACAATGATGTCCCCCGAGGAGGCCTCCTTGACCGGGTGGCAGTACTTCTTGAGCCAGTTGATGTAGACCTCATCCCCGCGGTGCAGGTGGAAGTCGGGGGTGAAGGTGCCGAGGCTCGCCGGCTCGATCAGCCCCGTGTTTTCGAAGCAGGCCATCAGGAGCGTGCCGCAATCCACTCCCACACCTTTGATCTTCGCGTTGAGGTGGTAGGGGGTGTTGAGCCATGTCAGCGCCTCAGTTATTACCATTTGCCGTTGCTCGAGCTCGTTCATCAGTACGCGGTCTCCGGCGCTGGCACGTAGGGCTCAGCGGAAAAATGGGCCAGGTTGCTGAACTTGGCCGTGCAGGTATCCGCCTGCTTGTCGCAGCCGGGGCATATGGAAAATCTGTCCCCCGGGGCCACGGCATTGGGCCACGGCAGGGCGAAGGCGAGTGTGGCCGGAGTGCCGGAAGTGAACAACTTGACGGCCCTGGACACCCCGGTGTTAAGCCCTGAGGTGAAAGTGACTGTGCCGAGGTCATAATATCCGGAGATGACATAGGGCAGATCGACAGTGATGACGGTGCCCGGATCGGGGGGTAGATCGAAGCTGATCGTGACGTCAACCCCCGTGATGACCTGGCCATAGCCGATCGTCTGCGGCGCTCCGCCTACGGTGACCGTCAGGTCGGTGCTTCCGTTGAAATAGACGGCGGTCACCCCGGATGGAGCGTGGGGGAGCACCACGGAGAAGTCCGTCAGGGTCCCGTCAGCCGTTCCGAATGCGTAGCCGGCGAACTTGCCGTTGACGCTCCCTGCGCTACTCGGCAAGGTGGCCATGATCAGGCTCTTGGTGCTGCCGGCGCTCACGGTTAAGCCGGTGGTGATCCAGGAGCTCTTCAAGAGAGCACACCCGGCGTCGAATAGGGTCCTTCTGCAGGTCGGCTGGTAGAGGTTGCGAGGCATCCCGATATCGAGCAGTTGCAGGTAGGACTTGACCGTGATCGGCACTTCCGTGCCGGTGAACTGGTCGATGTCCGAGACCACACCCAGGAACCGCGTGATCTTTCCGACGTAGGTCGGAACAGGCAGTCGGCCGATGCCGGTCGACAGACTCGCACCCATGGAGTCCATAAGGATGTCGCCGCCGGCCGCCGCCAGTATCACCCCGATCGCATCCCAGTCCACCGGGGTGAAGAAAGCGCGCTCCAGGAGGAAAATCGCCCCGTCCAGAGCGCCCATCCTGACCGCAGTGGTGAAGGGGATGCCATCTATGACGGTTGAGCTGTCGGGGTAGACCGTCACGTCAAGACTGTCCACCTCGAGGCCGGTCATGACCTTTATCCGGTCCCGTTTGATCACCAGGTCCGAGCTGAAGAGATTCCCTTCAATTAGCACGTCGATGTCCGTGCTGGTGTACCGGAGCACCGTTCCGCTGCCGAGCGTAAGCGTGTAGAGATCCGCCATTACGAACTCGGTTGAGCTATCGAATAAAGCCTGTAGAGGTGCCGAGACAGAAATCATTTCTATTTCACCGTGATGAATGACAATTTTTTCAGCTCCCAGATCTGGTACATGGAGTTGCTGAAATCGACAGAGTCATCCAAAAATCTGCAGCGGAAGTAGTAGGAGAAGTCTGCGGTGACCGTCACCCCGATAGTCGGCGGCGTCACGAAGGTAACGACCCCCGCTGACGCCAGATCGCCCCCAGACCAGCCCGAAGTTTGAGCGACACCGTCCAGGTAGACCGCCGTCGTTTCGATAGGGTTCGGCGTCGCTTCGAGGAAACCTCCCAAGCCCCTGATGAGCCGGAAACTTGAGGCGACCCCGTCACCTATCCCAATTTCCTGGCCAACACATTGACTGTCGGAAGGGTCGAGGTAGAGGAAGGAGTCGAAGGCCCCCTGCCTAGCCAAGTAGAAGCCCATCAGCGTGGCCAGTTCCTGGTAGGCAGAGCTCAGCCTCAGGACGTCATACGAAAGGTCGTACTGGTAGCGTGGATAGGTCCAGAGTGCGGCCCTGGACTCCTTCCCTGAGACGGCGGTTTTAATCAGGGTGCTCCATGTGGGCTTCTTGACTCTGTCGAATTTGAGCCCCGGCAAATCAGGGAAAATTGCGTTGCTCATCTGCCCCCCACGAAACCGAAATCCCTGTGCAGGCCGCTAAGGGCCTTTTTGTTGTTGCCCAGGAACTGCCTGAACGATTTGGCGTCCAGGGCCTTGACGTTGTAGGTCGCACTGCCGCCCCCGGGGCCGCCTCCCGATACCATGTCCCGCAGCGGGTTGGCAATGTTCGCGGGGAGGACCATCTCTTCCTGGTGGAGCTGCGTCATTGGGTTTATCCCGGTGGGGATGTCATAGCCACCTGAGGCCGAAGCCATGGCACTGAAGGCCATGACGCCGGCAAACGCGACACCGGCCGCTATCGGAGCCAGGACCGGACCGACATAGGGTATCCCGACCACAGCCTGGTAGGCGCCGGCTGCGGCTGCAGCTGCGCTGGAGGCAATCTTTTTGATATTGGCCCAAAGCGTGACAAGCAGCCCTTGATCAGCCGCCTCCTGGTCGCTTACCACCTTGGCTGCATTGGTAGCCTGAGTCATGGTCAACTGGGTGAGCTGGTGCTTCGCCCAGTCTGCGACCATCTTGACGCCCATGTGAGCGAAGCTGAGCACCATCTGGTTCCACCCCTGCTCCAGCGACTGCTTGAAGGTCGTGTGTTTGAGCAACATTCCGTCGAGCGCCTTGTCGAAACCCTTGGTCATCTGGTCGAACACCTTGTCGTAGGGGTTCGGGAGCGGTTTGTCGATCTTCAGGAGAGCGAGCTGGTGCTTGATCGCCAACTCCTGCATTTTGGCGAGGGCTTCCTGGAATTGCTTGACGTCGTCCTGATAGAGCTCGGCCTTTTTCTGCAGGGCCTGACGTTCGACCTCGTACCGCTTGTTCTCGAGCTCGATGAGTTGAGCAATGGATTCCTCTTCGCTGATCTCCCCCATCTCCAGCGACTGCTTGATCTTCTCCGCCTCGATGTCGAGCATGAGGAGGGAGGTTGTCTTCGTGCGCTCAATCGCTATGGCGGATCGTTCTTGAGCCTCCTTGTCCTGCAGATCGGAATAGGCCTTCATCTCCTTGTCGATCTCACGTAGGCTGTTGGCGTATTCCTTGGAGTTGGTGCCGTAGGTCGATTTGAGGAGCGCGGACTCCTGGCGCGCGATATCGATTCGCTCCAGACTGCCGGCCTTCGCCAGGGAGGAATCATCCTTCAAGGCGTCCATCTGGACCGCGACCTTTTCCCGGGCGATCTGCTTGTCCAGGTCGAAAACCTTCTTGCCGATCGAGATCCTTTCGTTCGCGCTCAGATCGTCGAACGCCAGTACCTGGGCCCAGTACTCCCGATCGCCAGCGAGGTCTTCAGCGTAAAACTCCTTGTTCACCGTCTTGATCCGGTCAAGATCAGCCTCCCAGGAAGAAACCCGGCTCTCGCCCTGGTCGTCTTTTTCGTTCTTTGGGATGACCGCGAAATCCTTCTTTTTGCCGCCTTCCTCTTCCCCCTTGATGATCTTCGGGAGATTGATCGGTTTATCGAGGCCGGCACGGAAGTCTTCGGCACCTTTCTTGATCGCAGCAAAATCCTTGTTGAACTCCGAGGCGATCGCTTTCGCCCCGGCAAGGTTCCCGTGAAGCACAGCATCAACGATTGCCGCCACGGCGGCCAGCCGGTGGCCCATCATCTGGAATCCCTCGGCTGCATATGAAACCACCTTGGCAACCATGTTGATCCCGGCCGGCAGGATGTGCATCAGCTCGTTGAGCTGGCCTCCCTTCTGTACCGAATTCTGGAAAGCTACAACGAGTCCCGCGAGGGACGGCATGAGCTCAGTCCCGACCTTGTGGCCCATGCCCGAAACGCTGATCCCCAGCAACTCCAGATGCTGCTTGAAGTTGGCCGCGCCCTCAACGTCCTCCTTGCTCATCACGGCGCCAACGTCCTTGGCCGTCTTCATGTAGGCTTCAACACCCTCACGTCCGAGGTTCAGGATGGGGATAAGGGTTTGACCTGCGCGCCCGAATAGCTGCTGAGCCAGCGCCGCCTTCCCGGCGCCGTCAGCATGCTCCTTGAAGCTGTCCGCGACCTTGAGCATGGTCTCGTCGAGCTGCGCGCCCTTCAACTCTTCTCCGGAGATACCGAGCTTCTGGAATGCCTTGACCGAAGCCTCAGAGCCTTCCTGCGCGCCGATCAGTTCCTGGGAGAATTTCCGGATGCCCTTGAGCATTCCCTCCATGCTCCCGCCGGCCATTTGCGCGGCGACTCCCCAGCCCTGCAGCCGGTCGGTGGACATCCCTGTTTTCTGTGCGGCCGTCTCTACCTCATGGGCATACTCGGCGGTTTTCTCGGCCAACTCCCAGATCTTGTCACCGATCCAGCCGAAGACGGCCACCTCGGCAAGCAGCTGCATGGTGCCGCGGACCTTCTCAATCTTCTTGTTGAAACCCTCCAGGCTTTCACCGGCTTCGTGAGCTTCTTTAGCGACATGCTTGGTCATCTGGGTGGCAGACTCGGAGACGCGCCCGAACATGGCCTGGAACTTCGAAGTCCAGGAGCTCGTAGCCTGCTCTATGACGCTGGTAGCTTCCTGAGTGCCGGCCTCAAGCTCTTTGATGTCAGCGCCAATCCCTACTTCTACTCTCTCGTCGCTCATCTTGACTGCCCCTTGACCTCGATCTGGCCGCCCTGCGCTACAAAGTCTCCAATGAAATCCTCAAGCGTTTTTACCGGCTCAGATTTCGATGCTATCGCCGGTGGCTTATAGCCGGTGAGCGCGTTGAAGATGCGTGAAATACTGATGTGCGCCGGCGGATAGGTGGCCCAGTGCCGGTTGAGTTCCCTCAGGCGCGGTAACGTGAGGCTCTCCACCTCCTCATGGGTCCAGCCGGTGGCCGCCACGAGGTAGGCGAAGAGTTCCCCCCAATCTACCGCGCCCCGGCTTCCCCCTCGGGAACTTCCTCCAGGCCGGAACCGGACATGAGCTCCGCGAAGGCCTGCACGACTTCCGCATAGGAAAAGCCGGAAATGACGGTCTCGCTGATGTCTTTATCGTGGTTCTGTAGCGCGATCAGCACGATCTGCCCCTGTTTCTTCAGCAGGGTGAGCGGGAGCGTCTTGGTGAGGTTTACACCCGTTCCGGACTCCGAGAAAATCTCGTTCATCAGGACTTCGTTCTCTTCCAGCTGCCCAAGCGTGAGCGGCTTCGCGTAATAGATCTTGTCTGCGGTTTCAATCTTGAGGCGTTTCATGGTCTCTCTCCCTATCCTTTGCGTTAAAAAATTGGCCGCGGCCCCCACAAAGGAGACGAAAAGGACCGCGACCCATTGCATGAGGGCTGTCGGCTAGTCGGCGAACGTCAGGGTGCCGATGTTCCCGCCGTCATCTGCGAAGGCGGAGAAATCGAACTCCGGGATGGTGTAATCGTCCAGCTTCCCGGAAAAGTTCAGCTTGGAGCTCGTGCACCGGTTGAACATCATGGTGGCCGCTTTCCCCTGGAAGGTGGACTGGAAGACGGCGGCGAAGAGCGGGGTGGTACCGATCAGTTGGTTCGTGACGGCGATCTGCTTCAGCGCCGTGACGACGGTGTAGACGTAATTGAGCTTGACCGCGGCGCTGGCGTCGCCGGAATAGAAGGTATAGACGCCGCCGGCCGCCACGGAGTACTGTCCTATTGCGGTGACGGTGGCCACCTTGGCAAGCGCGATCCCGGTTGCGGCGTAGGTGACACCCAAGTCAGAGACCCACGTCGCGCCGTTGGCAACCGTGACGGTGTAGGTGGTCAATGCCGGGACCGTCCCGGCCTCGTCGATGGCAACGGTATCGAAACCGCTGGATGCCAGGGACTGGCCGAAGAACAAGTCGTTCAGCGTGGCTCCGTTGAGGGAGGCCATCTTGGCCTTGAGATTGATCTTCCCCTGGCCGCGGGCAATGGCGAGCGGGAACTGGTAAGAACCGTAGAGCTCTTTCACGGTGAAAGAAAACTCGCAGCTCACGTCCTGGAGTCCGCCGAACCTGCGCGGGGTGGAATTGGCGGCGGCATTGGTGCCGAATAAGGCGCCGGGTCCGAAAACATACATGGGTCAATCCTCCTTGGGAGCCTCGGCAGCGAAGGCGTCGTCAATCCGGTTCATCAGGTCGGCCCGCCCCTGCTGAGCATGGTTGAAGGCCTCGGTGTCGAGCCCCCTGTTGTAAAAGTGGTCGACGAACCACTCGTTGATGAGATGCTTGATCTGGTCCTTATCCATTGCGTGGCTCCTTATGCTATGAGAATTTCAACCGGGATGACTGCGACCGCCTGGTTGTCCAGGACGCCCTCTGCGATCTTGGTGACGCCCTCGATCCAGATGTGCTGCACTCCCGCTATGCCGAAATTCTGGACTTGCGTAACGGGGTCCGGTGCGAGGATCGCATCGACGGCGTCAAGGAGCGGGTTCAAGACTGAGGAAGGTGCTACAGCCGGATCCGCACTGGTGGCATAAACGAAAAGCTCCAGGGAGAGCGTTCTCTTTGGGGGAACGCCCCGGACCGGCGCAGTCTTTTCCTGTGCCTGCAACTGGTAAAGCGCCGGCTGCAGGATGGCCGGGACGTTGGCGAAGTTGTCGAGGCGCCTGGAGACGGTGACGAACCCGGCGCCGTTGGTCAGGAGCGCCTGCCATTTTGTGAAGACCGCGCTGTAGATCGTCTCCCTGTTCATCTACGGCCTCCCGAGGTTTTTCATTGCGGCCCCGAGCTCGCTCCGGATCTCACCCTGCATTTCCGTGAGAGCTGACCGCAGGAAGGATCGCTCCGGCATGTGCGAGCCGGGGTGGTTCACCCGGGCGAAAAATGATTTCCCTCCCTGGCCTTTCCCTGGCCCCCAGGGGGCGATGAAGGCCAGGCACTTCCCGTTCTTAGGCTCGATGACGTGGGGCTTCGTCACCCCGCCGTATTCATGGATTGCCGCATACGCCACGTTGGTCCCGACGAGCGCCGTCATCCTCGTCTCGGTCCCCTCGATCCGGTAGTTGATCGAGCGGCGCAAAGTCCCGGTCCGATTCTTCAACACCTGACCGGATAGCTTTTCCTCTTTCACCTTGCGGGTGAGGGAGATCGCCAGCCGCTCGAGCGTCCGATAAAGCGCCTCGGATGCGCGCGCGGGTATCGCCCTGAAGCTGGCGATGGTCGACTCTTTTCCTACGATGACGGCTTTGATCATGTGACGGGTACCACCTTGCGGTACTGCTTCAGGATGCTGATGATTTCGTCGTTGATGTCGGTCAGGTCGAAAAAGACCGTCTGCCCCTGGAGCACTTCGCTCCGGAGACCGATGCGGTCTCGCTGCTTGTATTTCTTCGCGATCAGGTCAATCGCTACCTGGCTCACTTCGGCAGGGATTGCTGCATACCCGGCCACGTAAACCAGTTGCACGTTCTGCGCTCCCCGGGGGAAGCAGTACCCGTTGAGGTAGATCGTCTTGTCCGAGTAGAGAAACCCGGGCTGTGTCGAGTCTGCCGCCTGCGGAATGAGCTGGTTTCCGATCTTCACGCTGGTGACCGAGTAGACCGGATAATCCTTGGTCATCATGGCCGCCGTGCCTTTCCCGTTCCGCTGCTCGGTTACGGACTCCAGGGTGAAGGAGCGGTCAAGCGTCGAGAGAAGGAAGGCCGACGCTGACGTGATCAGCTTCCCCAGGAGCGCGTCGTCAGTTGTCGCGAGTGTGGGGATTTTGAGCCAGGCCTTAACTGTTGCCAGATCTGTCAGGTCGTTCGCTGCCATGGGCCGGTACCTCTGTTATGCCGCGGGCGGGGTGAGTTTCGCTTCCAGCTCGGCAACCTTGGCCTGCAGGTCGGTAATCACGGTGCGTCCTTCCTCTGCGGCAGTTTCCATCTCTGCGATGGTCGCTTCCAGCTCGGCAACCTTGGCCTTGGCAGCTTCGAGTGCTGCCGCATCGGTCCCCGGCGCTGCCTCGGGCTTGACTTCCTTCCAGCCCTTCTTCTTGAGGTTCTCCGCGATGTGAGGCGGGACGCTCGCGACGCCGCCGCTCATCGGGTAGCGCCGCCCTTCGTGCTCGACCACGGACGTTCCTGCGCCTGCGGTCGGGTGTTTCATGCTGACGTTGCTCATGTCTGGCTCCTGTCATGGAAGGCCCAGCGGTTTCCCGCCGGGCTCTCTCGTCAAAGGTTGCTCCCGGGCTTAGTGGCCCTGGGTGATGTTGTTCACGATCGCGAAAGCCGGCGGGAAGTAGTTTTTCAGGACGCCGTCGAAATACACGCCGTAATCGTAGGAACGCTTGGTGAAGGGCCACTCGATCGCGTAGTAGTCGCGGCGGAGATGCTTCAGTACGAGCGAGCCGATATCGTTCAGCGGGTAGGGGACGCTGTTCGACCAGAACATGATGGTGCCCGGGGGCATGTTCGGGTGCACCAGGATCTGAACCTTGCGGTTCGTTGCCGGGTTGAGGATCGAGCCGACCACGATCCCCGCGTCGATGTTGCCCGGGTTGTTCCCGTCCAGGTTGAACCTGAACAGCGGAGCGCCGCCGCCGGAGATGACCAGGGCGTTAATGTCCATCAGCTGCTGAATGTTGACGTAGATCTCATCTGGGCCGGTCCGGTAGAGGTTGAACATGTTGGTGAAGACGGTGTCAAATTCGGTGATCCCGCCGTAGCCGTTGGAGGTGAGCTTCGCGCCGTTCGCCAGGGTGTTGATGGTGGCACCCGATCCTGCCTTGTAGAGCTGGGTCAGCATGCCGTCATAGACGAGCGAGTTGCAGGAGTAGTCGGTTGCGGCCAGGGCGCTGAACAGCTGCGCGCCGGCGGCCGGCAGACTGGTGATCGTAACCGAACCGGTGGTGGTGACTGCGACAAGTGCTGCGGTCGCGGCCGAGGTCCCCATGTACCAGGCGTAACCTACTGCGCCATTGAGCGGGGTGACGGTCGCGTTGATGGCATGGGTGTCTGCGCTAGAACTCTGCGTACCGGTGGTGACGGTCCCACAGGCTGCGGAGGGAATAGCGACGCCGGCGCCGTAGGTGTCGGAGCTGCCGTCTGCGTTCGCCCGGGTGATCTGCTGAACCAGGGCCGTGGTCAGGCTCATGCTCTGCCCGGTGATCCCCATGTTCCAGCCGGCCAGCTGCTGGTAGCCCTTCAAGTTCAGCGCGACGCAGCCGACGTAGTACGCCTGGCTGTGCAGCAGGGTGCCCAGGGCCGCGCCGGCGTCGGTGACGGTCGGGGTAGGGGTCTGCCCCATGGGGATGGTGGCCATGCCGCCCAGGTCCAGGAATTCTTCCTGGATCATGCAGCTCTGCAGCAGCTGGATCTGCGCGAGGGCCTTGACGTCCTCGTAGTTCTTGGACGCCAAATCTGCTTTCCAGGTGGCGTAGGTTTCGAGCCCGCACTCGACGAATGCCGCCATGTAGCGCGCGGTGCTCTGGTTGATGACCCCGCCGCGGTTCCGCTCGGAAACGCCGATATCGAGGTTCGTGATGTTGATCCCGTTCACCACTTCCCAGTTGCTCTGGATGGAGTAACCGTCCGCGCGGCGGGCGATCTTGTTCCTGAGCGGGGTGAGCAGCGGGTAGAGCTTTTTGCTCGGTGCCTCAAGGTCATAGGCGATCAGACCCTGGGTCGCCGACGCCGGCGAAGTGAATGCCCGCTGAATGTCGCTCGCGGGAATGGTGGCGCCCCATGCTGCGCGGGCCAGGTCGAGTGTTGCCTGAGAAATACCGAAGTCCATCTGTCGTTCCTCCTGTCCTTTTGCCGTTTCCGGCTTTAATTCCGCCCTGTCCCCGCGACGGTCTGTGGTGGCTAGCGTTTGGCCAGCGGTCTTGCGGATTGCATTCCGCCCTGGACCAGTAGCGGCTCCTGCATTGCGGCCCTGGCGAGCAAGAAGGCCTGGTCCTGCGATGAACCGTTTTTGAATTCGTCGGTGTCTTCGACGCGGGTGACCGCCTTGGTACCGGTGTCCTCATCCTTGGGGACCGCGACCGTCCGAAGTACCTGCTTGCCGTCTCCCCCGGGGGCCGCGGGGATCGCATTCAGCCTGGCGATCTCCGCCGTGAGGGTCATGCGGTCCTTCGCCACGCGCTCGATGATGTTGTCGAAAGTGAGGGCCCTGGCCACATCCTCATCCTCGGTATCGATCCCGAAGGCCCCGGCGATCCGGATCAGGTCGGGGAGATCGTCCGCGCGCTCGATGGCCTCGACGATCTCATGCTTCATCCCAGCAGCGCCGAGCAGGGCCACCATCCGGGTGACGCTCGCGTCGTCTACCGCGCCGATGATCCTGATTACCCCGCCTGCCGCAGAGACCTCTGCAGCCTTCTTGACGTCCGAGCTCGCACACCTGGCGCCCATGTCGCAGGCGTGATCGTGAATGGCCTGGACTTTTTTGCCGTTCTCTGCGCTGATCGATGCGCCCTTGCGCTCCACCTCCTGCGCGGCCAGTTCAACGACCGGAGAGAATCCGAGATCAGACAGACGGGTAACCGAATCCTCGCGCGTCGCTTCGCCCCTGCACAGGTCCCCGATCGCGCTCCAGTAGTAGTTGCTATCCCGGTTCGGTTCGGTGCTGGTGTCCTCCTGGATCTCGGAGGTGATAAACGCCTTGAGCGCGGTGATCGCGGCCGTAAGCGCTGTGATCTGCTCAGCGCCCGCCGGTTCGTCGGACTCTCCCTTTTCCTTGTTGAGCAGGGCCTGGATGCTGGAGAGGGCATAGCACGCCGACTGCACGTCGTTGATCTCCTCACCGGCGTACCTCCGGATGTCGGTTTCTGCGGTGAACTTTTTCAGCATGTTGGTACCTCCTATGCGGTGGACCATGTCCCCGCATCCTCTGTTTGATGGGCTGTCGACCAAGGAGAATTCTGTTATGGATGACAAGTGGATGACATCGCCGTCCTGCCACTTTTTGGAGCCAATGCGCCCGAGGTTTTCCCCGGCCCTCACCGTATAATCTTCACTGGCTCCGATGGAGAGCCCGCGGTAAACCTCCTCCTTGACCTTCTTCCAGGCGTCGTCATCAACCACCTTCGCGGAGAGGAAGATCCCCTTGTCGTCAACCTCATATTCCACGGCCTTTCCGGCTGCGATCGGCTGGTGCATCTCGCGAAGGGCAGGGAACTCCATGTAGTCGTCCATGCACTTGACGGCGCTGTCGAGGTCGATGAATGTGCCGTAGGAGTCCTTGATATCGCCCCGCGTGCCGTAGCAGTGAATGGTGCGCTGCTCTTCATCGATGCGCTGGATGGGAACGTAAAATGTGGGTTGCTTGCTGGCCATGGCCTCGTTCTCCAATAAAAAAGCCGCGCACTGTCTTTCGACTGTGGCGGCTCTCTAGGGGCTCTGTGATGTTGCTATTCGGTTTTCTGCCTGTGCTGCTACTGAATCGTGAACTGCGGCCAGTTCGTGAGGGTCGAATCCCCCATGATGCGCCCGGAGCAGGTTCCCGTCCCGTTGTTCGTGAATTTGAAAATACCTATTCCGGACGCAGGGACCGGATTCCCGGTGATCGGCATGACCCCGCGGGTAAGCGGGAAAACCACCGACCCGGTGTTAGGTACCGTCACCGAAAGGTACGGGTCAGGAGCGAAGCCCTGGACTGTCCCCTGGACGCCGAGGCTGTTCGGCAAGCTCTGCGGCCGGGCCTGGGCCTGGAAATCTCCGGAGGTGCAGCCGGAAACCTGGAAATATTTAGCGTTGGAATTGACGACGAAAACGATGGAGCTTTGCGCCTGCGCGGCGCCTGCGGCTAAAAGGACCAGGGCTGCTGCGATCAAAAGGTTTTTCATGGAAATCTCCTGTCAGTACCAGTTAAAGTCAAGGGCGTAGCCGAGCCCATAAGGGTTTGTGCCAGTGGAAATCGCCGCAAATGTTGCCGAAACTGAGCAGGCGCTGGTGATCGCTCCGGTGGTGTAGGTTGTCCCCGCCAGGGTTCCCCCGCAGGTCCCTCCTACCGAGGCCCAATAATTTGTCGAGGGGGTGACGGTGAACGTCGCCGGGCTCCCGCAGGCAATGGTCTGCGGGCTCGACGGGCTGATCGTCCCGTTCGCGCCGGTGCTCGGGGTGACGGTGTATGTCGTCCCGCTACTGGTAAAGGTCGCGCTGACGGTGCAGTTCGCAGTCATGGCCCCGGTGGTGTAGGTGCTTCCGACCAGGGTGCCGCTGCAGCCGGTGACGGTCCCTATGCTATAGCAGGCCGCGGGGGTGACGGTAAACGCCACCGTGGCCCCGTAGTTCACCGTTTGTGCTGTCGCCGGTCCGAGTGATCCGTTCGCACCGGCGCTCGGCGTCGCCGTTTCCTGGAGGATGCTCGTCGCCGCCGTCACAGTGCATGCACCGGTAATCGCCCCCGTGGTGAAGACTCCAGAGCCGCTATTCCAAGAACCACCGCATCCAGTGACTCCGGATATGGCATACCCTATTGCCGGCGCGACGCTGATCGTGGTAGTGCTCCCATAATTCACTGACGCCGAACTGGGCGTAAACGTGGCATTCGCTCCGGCAGTGCTGACCGTAAAACTGTTGATGGCCGCCGTTGCCGTTACGGTGCAATTCGCTGACATGGTCCCGGTCGTAAAAATCCCGGTGCCGCTGTTCCAGGAGCCGCTGCATCCAGAGACCGCTGTGATGCTGTAATTCGTGACGGCCGCGACGGCTAGGGTTGTCGTTCCTCCGAAGTTCACCGAGGCCGAGGATGGCGTAAAGGTTGCGTTTGCCCCGGTCGTCGAAACGGCGTAACTGTTGACGCTCGCGCTGCAGGTCCCTGAATCCGTATGCCCCGTCCCGCTACCTACGCATTGCCAAGTCCATGGGCCAGACCCAGTGGTAAAGCTGGTGACGGTGCCCGTAGCGCAATCATTGGCTGTCGCACTAGTCAAGGTGTCAAATGATCCGGTGTTGTTCGTCCCGCAGGCCCCGTTTACTGTCGTCGGGAAATATTCATAAGCCCCCATGTCAGGGATGCTGTTGTAAGGAACAGCTGTCCCTGCCAAGTCTGTCGAATAACCGAGGTTGGTCCCGGTATCGACTGCTGGGGATGTAGCTTGTGGAACATAATTTGAAGCATCAGTCTGTTTCCATGAGAGATAGGCCCCATCCGAAGACTTGTAACCTTGAGTCGTTATGTAGGCGTAAGCGTCCTTGTGTGTCTTGACCAGGACATTTGCGCCATGGTTCTGCGCCCACTTGATGGCATCCGCATAGTTCCTTATGACATCGTAAGGCACATCGGCATGATGCATGAAAGTGACATATAAGCCACCATTCGACGTAACCGCATTCGCCATTCCTATCGCCAATCTTGCGGTATTCTTAGCAATATAGAATGAGTTCATATGCCCGTTGTAGTAATCGGAGTACGTGGTGCCGTCATAGCTTGCACCGAGGTACATGGCACCGCCGTAACTTGCCGATCCCGCTCCCGGAACGACTGAGGTCACTGTCGTTGCACCCACGGTATCCGCTACTACGTAGTCGCTTGTGCTGGTGCAGTAGTTACTTCCTACCATTATGTCGATGGAGCCTAACTGCTGTCGCACACCTACGGCCTTCGTATTTCCAGCCGTCATGACTCCTGCTGCGGTTGAGAGGGAGACAACTGCTGACCCTCCAGCAATAATGGTAAAATGAACTGCACCATCAGAAGAAATCCACAGCTTCGAGTAGTTGGATGCGCCGCTGGCATCCCCGTGGTACCAAAGAGTATGGTTGCCAGTCAATGCTACCGGGTGAGCCATCATGCCAACGGACCAGTCTGCCGTGGTATAGTCAAGGCCGGTTATGGAAGTTCTTGACGCTCTTGAAGTGGTACCATTAAAGGTAGCTGCACCATAAAAATCAACCGGAAGCCTGCCATACTGCTGTGTGACATAAGAGCCAAGGTTTGTTCCAGTAAAAGTCTGTCCACCGATTGAATCAGTTAAAGCGTTATACATTGAAATATGAACCAGCATACCTTGGGCTGTAGTGGAGGTCATCCCAACAGTCTGATATTGGTTAAGTTTTTTTAGCTGAGTTGAAAACGATGCTGCTGTATAAACTACCCTTGCGCCAGTAAAACCATTTGCGATCAAAAATGAAATTAAACCTGCGCTATACCCACCTTGCGGGTAAATGAACACCGGTGCGGTATACCCTCCGCCAATGAACGTTTCAATGTCCGTTCTGGAATTGACGATTTCCTCAGTCCAGTATTTGGTGGAATCGAAGGAAAGTTGCAGTGCAGAACCGGACGCCACCCTGAAGCTGGTTTCCGCCAGATCAGCCAACGACGCCGACTTAGTGTTAGCCTTGGCGGTATCTGCATCGGTGGTTATGCTAATAGTTCCCCCACCGGTGCATGCCTTGCTGTTCAGATAGGTGGTGACTTCCCCCAAAGCGTCATAAGAGACGTTCGTCAGGTCAAGGTCGTACTGGTCCGAGCCGTCCACCTTCACGATAAGATGGTTGCTGGCAACCCTCACAGTAGCTGTGGACGTACCGCAGGTTGCCCCGTAAATCTTGAACGCGGTGAGAACAACCACATTGCCAACACCATTCCTGGTGTGGCCGGCAACTTCATCCCCCGCAGCTACGGCGGCTTGCATGGCGGCTATTTGGGGCGCGGAGTGCTGAGTGGTGCTGTAATCCGCTAGGGTAGCTCCGGTAGCTCCGAAAACTCCCCTGAGCACTGTTCCCATCCTGTTCCAATAGATGTAGTCACCGTCATCGGTGGACCAGCTGAGCAGTCCTGTAAATCCTCGATTGGTGACCAAGGGATCGGCATAAGTCACATTTGACCCGATGGTTACGCCAGTTGGGCCTGAACCATCCCGGGAGACAGTCAGAACGGAATTGGACAAACTTACCGTCCCGGCGGTCGACTGCAAAATATTCCCATTGCTGTCAGAACCGCCGCCAGCAATGATTATGTTGGTGAGCGTCGCAGTCATAGCCGCAGAAGAGTTGTCATAGGACGCGCCGTGCATGCCGTAAAATGTGCAGTTGCTTAGGCTCAGGGTAGTGCCGTATTGCGACCTTACCCCCCTCGAAGTCGAGTCTTTAAACAGACAATATGAAATGTCGGCGCTTACACCCGTGGCCCCAAGAGCTACCTGTTGAGCCGTTCCACCACGAATGAACCGGCATCGGGCGACCGTATTAGCTCCGGTGTTGAAGGAAAGGGACTGGGCACAATCGTAAAAGTCGCTATCGGTTACCGTCTGGTTGTTGACCACGTTGGAGAATGCAATAGCGTTCGCATTGGCGTTCCTGAACTCGATGTTGGAGAACGTCACGTAGGGGTGGTTGTTATTCGTCACCGGGTCACGCTGTGACAGTTCCGTCACGAGCCCCAGCGTCGTGGGGTTCCCTGCATCATTCCTGAAATACAGGGTAGTGCCTGATTGGAAATATTCCTGGTCGTTCAGGGTGGTGGCACTGGCCCCGAGAATGAAAGGAGTGCCGTTCACAAGGAAGATAGCGCCCGCGGTGGCCCCGCAAGTTGCCTGCCAAGTCGATCCCAGGCCTGCGCCGGAAGCTGACCAGGACGTGACGATATCCGCGCCGTTGATGACCGGCTTGTTGCCTGTGCCATAAGCCTGCACCACCAGTGGTCGTCCTGCTACCCCCGATGCACCGATGGCTAGGTTGGTCCGGAATAGAGACCCGCGCTTCAGGTTGATATTGACCACACTGCCGGCGGTGATCGCGCTGGTGGCGGTCGTCCAGTTGATGGAGCTGAAGGCGTTCCAGGGCGTCCCGATGGTGCCGTTGCCGCCGGCACTAGCCGTGGAATCGATGTAGACGATATAATCGGCTGCCCATGCCGGAGCGGAGCAAAGGAGGATCAGGATTACGATGATGAGCTTTTTCACTGGTCGTCCTCCTGGTCCATCAGCACCGGCAAAACGTCGCAGACGCAGTTGTGTACAATCAGGTTATGTGCTACATAGAAGCTATCTTTCGTTTGGAGGTTATAGACATGTCCAAGATATTTACCACGGCTGATATTGTCGAGTTTCACGAGGCGTACGAGGCCGGCGAGTCGACTTGTGATATTGCTAGGCGAGTCGGGTGCCATAGCTCCACCCTCAGGAATCGTTTCCACAAGCTGGGTTTGGCTGTTCGCGACGGGAGTGATGCCCACATCGTCCAGGCCGCTCGCATTTCTCCGGATGCCCGTCAGGCTCGCGCTGCCGCTGCCCATGATGCTGTTCGTGGCATGAAGCGAACCGTGGACGACCTCACAAGCCGCGCCCTCGGTGTCGAGCGTGCTGGGCGCCCCATGCCCCACACTGAGCAGGACATCTATGATGCGCTGATCAGCAAGGGCTTCTCCGTCGTCCACCAGAAAGCCTGTGGTATTTACAACCTCGACTTCGCCGTCAATGGTACCGTCGCCGTGGAATGCTTCGGCGGAAGCTGGCACGCTGTAGGTAGACATGCCGCCCGCCACGAGAAGCGTGTCCGCTATTTGCTCGATGCGGGTTTCCACGTAGTGATCGTCTGGGTCCAGAAAGGCCGCGACCTCGGATGGCCTGTTGCAGAAAAGGAGGTTATCTCCTTGCTTGAGATGACCAGCCGCAATCCATCCTGCATCCGTCAGTACCGGGTGGTTTGGAGTGATGGTCAAATCGTCCATGCCTGCGATGCTCAAAGTGACCACTTCCCCTCCAAACCAGCGTTTAAAGTGCTTCGTGACACCAGCGGCCGCTACTACAGCACCTTCGATTAGGCAGTTAGGGTGGTCCGGCGGTGCGTCGGTCCCGCTCGGGAAAGCATCATCCAGCCCGATCACGCCCGCGTCCGCATTGGCGTCACAATCGTCATCGTCATCATGCTCGCTCCCGAGAATCCACTCCTTACCCGTCACGATCCCCGAATGCCGGTAGGCGTCCATATTCCCGGCGACGTCGGCGAAGGCGAGCTCGGTCCGTGCGACCATCTCCGCCCGGTAGGCGCTGAACGACTCGGAATCCATCAGCGTCTGGCGCAGCTCGTTGACGCTGTGGTTATTCTCGATGGATTCGGTGACGATCTTCTGCACGTTGGTCCTGGTCGTGTCGGTGATCGCCCACGCCGTGCCGTCTTCCTGGAACCCCTTGTTGACGACCCACTCGGGATTTGCCTTGGTGCCGATGTTCTTCATCCCGACCAGGTCAGCCGATCTCTTCTCAGCGTAGGCCTTGGCCCGCTCGCTCATCAGACTGGTCATCTTGTCGGTCGGTGCAAAGTCGATCTGCTGAAATGCGACGACGGTCCCGTCCTGGTAGATCCGCGCGAGAGCTTCCTCGGTCGGGTCAATGAGGGTAGCCCAGCGGCTCATGTCGAGGCCGGCCATGATCCGGTCGACCGTGGCGGCCACATCCTCGGGGGCGATGCTGGCGAAGTCGTAAACCTCGGACACATAGTCAGCGACCGCCGCAGCCTCGGAAGCGAAGAACTTCTCCAGAACCTTGATGAGTTCCTTGCGCGCCTTGGTGATCTCGTCGCGCTCCCGATCTATCGAGGGGATTTCCTTTTTCGCTCTCACCACGTCAGGCTCCGCTGTCTTGGTCACTGGAGGCTTTTTTTTTGAGCCGGCGGCAGGTTTAGCCTTGGCAGTTGTGCTGCCTGACTTTGGCTTAGCGGCACCACCTTTATTGCCATTGGCCCCGACTGCAGCAGTGCCCGCAGTCTTCTTGTTTCCGCCCTTGACAGGATCATCAGCCTCTCCATTTGCCGGCGCCACTACCACAGGAGGCGGGGGCTCCGGTGCCGAACCCTTTTTCCCGAGTTCGTTCCGGACCTCGTCGGCGGTAACGACGGCGACGCTGTTCGAAGCTCCCCCGCCGAGGTAAATCGCATCGATCTGTGCCTGTATAAGCGGGTCAATATCGCGTTCCTCGTCCCAAGCCAGCTCCAGGTCGCGACCAAAGAACCGGGTGAGGATGCGGTCGATGGTCGACTTGATGAAGATCATCATCGGGGCGTTGCCCTCTTCCTCTGCGGCCTCCTTGGCGTTGTCCGCGGTGGCGCGATTGTTCTGCTTCACGAAGGCCGTGGGAGGAAGGCTGAAGCAGTAGCAGATCACCCTGGCCAGCCACTCGTCAAACTCGTCTTTGAGCGCCTTCTCCTTGGTGTCGAAAATGTGGGTTCCAGTTCCACCTGGGATGAAACGCATCTTGCGACGCTCGGCCGTGTTGCCGGATAGCATCGTGTCAAAGAGCTCCTGGAAGTGCGCGACCTGGTCGGCGGTCCATTCCGGCGGGCAGCTCACGATGCTGTCGGGAATCGATCCTTCCGTGTAGTACTGGAGCTGGTGAACCTGCCGGCGAAGAGCGATGTTCACCGTCATGATGATCTGCTCTACGTGAGAGAAACCGTAGAACTTCCAGGCGCGCGGGTTGCGCGGGGCGTAGATCAGCTCGCTCCCGGGGACCGCAACCGGGTTCTCCGAAAGGTCGAGGCGGCAGTAGTCGACCGCGGGCAGCCCTTTGATGATCTGCTGATAGGCGACATCGGGCGGGGCAGGGGTGCGGCCGGATGCGTCGATCTTGCGGCTGATCAGCGCGCCGTCCATCACTTCCAGGGAGAGCAGATCGCCGCCCTTGTTCACCTGGGGGTAGATCGTCAGGGCGTCGGTGACAAAGACCTCTTCCGCGAGCATGCGCAGCCAGGTGGCCCAGTCGTTGGCACCGTCCGGGAACTCAAAAAAGGCCCGCGCCTTCTTGCACCGGTCGTCAGGGTCCTTGTCCTTCTCCTTGTAGCGGACACTCCAGGTGAGGCGGCACAGCTGGTCCTTGCGGGTCTCGATGGCCAGGCGGAGCAGGTCGTAGGTGTCGGCAAAGCCACGCAGCGTCTTGAATGAGGTGGCTTCTTCGGCGCGCGGCTCGTAGATGAGGTTGTAGCCGGGGAGGTAGTCGAGCTGCCGGCCTTTCATCTCCTCCTGGTACGCGGGCTGCAGCGGCTGCAGCGGGCCGAAGGGCGCCTCATTGGGGTCAAGGTTCGTGATGGGCTCTTTACCCATCACGATCTTGAGCGCCTGGATCATCCGGCTTTTCAGACTCAGGTCGGAAGTCTTCGCCCCCTGAGTCGTCGCCATTGCTGCTTTACCCTGCCCGCGTTCAGCCATGGTGCAACCTCGTTAGTGAACGATCAAAGGCTTCAGGAGGTTGGTGGAATAGCAGCCGTAAAGGGTGCCATGCCCGGTGAGATGGTCGGCCACGTAGCTGACCGCGTTCTTCGTGCAGGTCCCGCTGACCGCCGCCTGCACAGGCGCCACGATGAAGCCGGCGCGCTCGTAGTCGGGCAGGTACTTCAGGTCGGTGAGGGTGACGGTGCCGTAGGCGTCGGGGGTCTTGACGTTCCCGTCCCGGTCCACGTAGTAGGTAACCCCTGCGGGAAACTTGAGGACGACCGAGGCGGCGGCCTGCGCGGGCGGAGTGGGGGACAGGCAAGCGATGGACAAGAGCAGCATGATGGCGACAAAGGCAAAAAATGTTTTCACGGTGTTTCCTCCTTGGTGGTGGCCCTATCGATCGCGGCCAGCTGCTCCGCGTGGTGGTCGTCGAGCTTCTGATGCAGCAGGTCGTGCATGTCCTGGATGATCGCCCCGGTCCTGGCGCTCTCGATCTGCGTTCCCTTCTGGATCACGTTCAGGGCGATAAGCTGGATGCAGGTTTGGCTGATCCAGTTCTGCCACTCCAGGACGCTTTTCGGGAACTGGAAAAAGAAGGGGACAAAGGCGATCACGGAGAAGACGACCAGCGTGGAGTTGGCTCCAAGCCGATCAGCGAGCCAGATACAAAAACGGTCCAGCGCTCGGTTCATCTCTACTCTCCGTGGAAACGAAAAAAGCCGCTCGACGTCGGGTGACGTGAACGGCTCTCAAAGAAGCTCTGGGTGGATATGGGGTTTTAGGCGTTGCCCTTGTTCAGCGTTTTACACTTGGTGCAGACTATCTCGTATCGACCGTCTATCCAGCCTAGCAGCTTGCCGCAGATACAGCGGACTTCTTTCACTGCGCCAGCCCAAGCACCGGCGCTCCGAAGGTGACGCGCATGATGTCCCCGGGCTTCGCCTCGCTGGTCCCGACGAACTGCATGATGGTCCCGGTGTCCGTCTCTATCACGGTCTTGTCGACCTGGACGACCTTGCCGGCCTCGGGGTGACCATCCGGGGCGACCATCTCCAGTCGCAGCCGCTCCACCTTTATCACTCTCGCTTTCATGCTCATGTCCGTCTCCTCTGCAGGTGGTGCCCAATGGGCGAAATGATTCAGCATAAAAAGAGGCCACCTTTTACTTTCGAGCCCTTTCGGGTAGTCGGCTGTTCTTGGTGGCCTTTGGCGCTCCTGTCTGTGTTACTCACTGTGTGGCCCAATAACTCACTCGTTTACGCTCTAATATTCCCGCTGTCAATCTCTTTTTTCGCTTCGGCCTGCCGAGCGTAGAAATCGAGCAGCCCCGTGTTCCCCGGCTCGGTCACCAGTTCCACCAGGCCGGTGGTCGCATCAGGTGCGTCGTCGTTCTTGTTCTTCCCCTCGCGCAGGTACTGGGTCATCGCCTTGTAGTACTCCGGCCAGCGGTCGCGCCAGTTGCGAGGGAAGTAGAGGTTGTTCATCACGTAGGTCGATCCGACCAGGATGCGAGCCACCTTGTTCTTGCTCTGGTGGAACCAGGAGACGGTCGGCTGGCGAGTCTTGAACTTCTCGAGCAGGATCCGCTCGACGTTGCGCGCGAAGCCGCGGCCGCCGTTGTTGCTCTCGATCTTCGCCTCGGTCGCCTTGTTGGTGACCAGGATCTGCGCCGTCTCTACCTCGGTGGTCTCCATCCCTTCCTTCGTGTAGAGCACGTCCAGGGCGTAGAGCTGCTTTTGATAAAGCGCAGCCACGATGCAGCACAGGTAGTCGTTCCCCTCGTCGGCTGTGTCCGTGTAGGCGATGATCTTCTCAGCTAGCGAGTTGCCGTTGGCATCTGCCGGCAGTTGGTCATAGAGCTTGAACGACTTGTAGAGAACACCCTTCAGGTCGAGGGGCACCTGGTGGTAGTTCGCGTGGAAGATCGACTCTTCCATAAGCCGGCTCAGGCTTTCGTACTTCGTGCGGCTCAGGATCGAGGGGCTGAGCATCTGATCCGCGCCCTTGTAGTAGGCCTCCATCTCCAGGATGAACCACTGATCCGCGTCGGGCCCGTCGAGGATTCGCCCGCACGGGTCGCCTTTCGCCCAGCGAGTCATGTTGACGATATCGATTCCTCCGCTCTCTCCGTCCTCCAGGCGGCTTAAAAAGGTCCCGGTATACCAGAGCCAGATCTTGTCGAGCGCCGCCTCGTTAAAGGCAACCTCGGCGTCTTTTACCGGGTCGTCAACGATCGTGATGTTGGCACCCTTGCCAGTGATCGAGCCGCCCACCCCGGAGCCCTTGTAGTTGAAGAACTGACCCTCAAGCGCCCACTCCTGAAAAGAGGCGTTGCCGGCCTTGATCCTGGACTCGGGGAAAATGTCGCTGTAGACGATCTGGGAGGGGAGGTTTTTCTTTTCGGTGATACCATCGCGGGTGTAGCGGGAAAACGACTGTGCCAGGTCGTCGTTGTAAGAGCAGGTTATGATCCGGTTCGTCCGGTCCTTACCGAGCACCCACTTGCAGAAGTTCGTGAGGGTGCGGCTCTTGCCCACTCGAGGGGGAAGATTCTGCATGAGGCTGGTGTAGACGTGGTCGTCTTTGAGCCGGTCCCATTTGACGGCCTCGATGTACCAGGCGGGGGCGAGCTCTTCACATTTTTGTCTGAACCATGACTTGGTGAGCCGCCGCTCGTAGAGAGCTTGGAGTACTTCGCAGATGAGATGAAGGTGCCAATTTTTAGTACAGTAAAAATCGGGTGAGTCTTCTACACAGAAGGCCCAGAAACTTTCCTGAGCCTTCTTGATCCTCTTTTGGCGCTTACCCTCCAGGATAGTCCCGGCTGCCTGGAGGACATCATCCCTCGGTAGCGGCTTCGATACGTTTACAAAGTTCAATCTCGCGCTCCAGTTCTTCCAGCGTCATGCCCACGAATCGGTTACCGACGTTTTGAGGATCACCGTTCTTGTCCGGGAAAACGATCTTGTCGGTAAAGAGTCCCAGATGCCTGCCAAGCAACTCCAACGCCTTGACCTTGTCATGGACCTTGATCCGCCGGCGCGTACCGTATTTCGTGTCTTCCTCCACGACTTCGGACACCATGGCCGCCGCATCGTCGGTGAGGTCATCGCTGGCCTTGATCTCGATCCCGGCGGGACCCCAGCTCACAACCTTGCGCTTGTCTCCCAGGGCGATGCGGGCAAGCTCCAAGAGCACCCGGCCCTGGGTAACATCGAGGCTTTTGCCCCGCTCAGCCACAGCAGCCTCAATCGCCACAGCAACGTGACTTTTCGTGACCAGCCTGGGGCCTACCCACTCTGCCGTCCGCACAGAGTAACCTGCACGGACGGCAGCCTGAGTGGCGTTCAAGTCAACCAGGTATTCCTTCACAAAAATCTGCTGTTTCGCGGTCAGCTTTGCCATGTCTCGCTCATTACTCCCAAAGTGTCAGAATGTCAACGTCTACTCATCTGAGTACTCAGATTTTGGAATGAGGTGCTGGCATTTTCAAACCAGGGCTTGCTCCCGTAGTGCGGCACACCGACTCTGGCCGCTGAGGGCTGCACGTAACCCGGGTCCCCGCATCCAGCCAGAACCAGCACGATAATCGCGATTACTGCTCTCATGGTTTTGCCTCCTTTTGTTGGGCTAGCAGATCTCGCTTCTGATACCACTTCTGCAAATCCAGCCCCTCCTTGGCCCAATCCAGGTGAGGGTAACGACTGGCCATCAGCTTGAAAAACTCCAGCTTCTCCTTGTGCGTCTTGTCGTTGCGCTGCATCATCAGAAAGCCCTGGATCGCAAGCTTTGCGTGTTCGTCGCGAGCGATCAGCTGCACGGCTGTTAACTGGGCCTCTCCCGGCTTGCTGTTGTCACGCCTCGGATTCGGCTCTTTCGTCTTGGTCCACTCGCGGTCCCGATAATCCGAGTCCTTGAGCATCGCCTTCTTGCCCTCGACCTCGAGGACGGAGCGGACCCTCTCCACCGTGGGGAGGGTGTTGGTCTCGATCCGGAGACGCTTCAGCGCTGGTTCGTAGGCGCCGTCATGGACCTGCTGCTCCAGTTCCGTCCAGATCGAGTCTATCCCCCGGTTGAAGCCTTTCCATACAACAGGCGTCGGGAGGAATCTGAGGCGGAGTTCCTCGACAAGCTGCAAAAGCAATTTACCCTGCATCGGTTACCTCCTGTGCGGCTATGGCTGCACGACGTGCGTCGAGAGGGTCAGGGCCATCATCATAGACATCCTGATCCTTGAGCCTCTTGAACCACCTGGAGACGAGCAGGAAGGGGTCAGCCCCGATGGAGGTGTCGCGGTATTTTGCCACCATCTCCTCAAGCTCAACGTCGACATCAGCGAGAGGGTATTTCGCTTCCAGCCAATTCCGTCTTTTGTCGATGCATGCCCGCAGCTGCTTTTCGGTGAAGGTCTGCTCGGTGGACTTCTCACTCTGAGCTTCCGGTGCCGGCCCTGCAGACATGCCTTTAGTCTTTCTTTCCCTTTCCCTTTCCCTTTCCCTTTCCCTTTCCCTTTGTGTCATTTCTTCCGGCAGTAATGACATTCCTGCCGACATATTGACGACACAAACGCTATTTATGACGGCAAGAATCTTTTCTTTAGTCGGGAGGTCATTTATCCGCCTGCGGTAGGCGTCAACGATCCTTTCTACAAATCCGCTGGAAAAAACGCATTTATGACGCCATAAATCACCGTCAATCGCACTGAGTTCAGCAAAGGCCGAAAGGATCTCAACGAGAGTATCGGGGTCAACGTGACAGGTAGCGGCATGGAGGTGGAGCTCTGCCTTATCCCGCAGGTCCAGAAAATGACCAGAGGTCCGGCCTAACTTTTCCAGGGTTTTGAACCAGACAGCAAAGCCATCATTGCCGTACCTGGACTCGATGATGTACAGGGTCTTTTTTGTGCTGGCGTCGCAGTCGTGCGGGAAATAATCAACTGTCGCTTTTGCTTTTCTTGCCATTCTCCACCCCTTAAATCACATTCTATTTCCTGCCCAGCCGCCACTTCTCGTTGTCATCTTCACGCTTGCAGGTCCTGCTCTTGATGAGGTGGACCGGGGTAACAGTCTTCGCCACCTGGGCGGCCTCCTCGGGAGGAAGTACGCGCCCAGGACCAAGGACAAACTCTGCTGGCTTAATCAGCTGCATGCACGCGGCTCTTTGCGAGAGGGTCGGAAGTATCCAAAGGGCACACCTGGCCTTCCAGCCCCATCACGACGAGCTGCCGGATGTGATCGGGCGTGACCTCGAACTCTTCCAGGATTGCTATTTCGTCCAGGGAGAAAGGAACGTGGAGGCCAACAGGAGGTGCAGGAGGTGCAGGAGGTGCGGGCGGAGAACTGAGCAGGGCAGCAAGGCCCTTCTTGACCACCTTGGAGGGCGCTACCTGCTCTTTGGGGGGGGTACCTGCTACAGGCTGATTTTGGGACTCGGGCGCATGGGTCTGCGTCCCTTTCAGGAAGAACGGCATGGGCGGGAGCCCTACGTCATCATTGTCGCTTGCCTGGAGGTGACAGGCGCCGGCGAAATCCATTGCTGCTCGGATCTGGTCATCCGGCTGATCGGCAAGAAGCTCGAGACCGACAGTACAACCGATCAGGCTCAGCATCGCCTGTGCCATCTCGTCATTGCGAACCCATTCCGGCCCAGACGAACCAGCCGATACCTGGTCAAGCTCAGTCGAGTTTTCATTCAGCTGCGCCCAGAGCTGACAGTTCTCACAAGTCACCGCGTCCCAGTTGTCCGTTAAGAGGGTCCTCGAAGAACTTACGACCCCGCACGCAGTGAGACATACACCATCGGTGGCGAAATGCAGGGGCTCAGCCACAGATAGCGCAATTGCCGCGCCGGCCAGCTCGGCCTTCTCATTCTCATCGTCGTAGCCGATCCCGGCGGGCGCGTCGATTATCACATCCGTCAGTTTCTTCTCAGATGTGACAGCCTTTGTCTCAGGCTTCTGGTGCTTCTTGCAGAAGTCACCCTCTTTTTTGACTCCGTATCCGCAGCCATAGTGGCCGCACTCTATCTTTTTCTTTTTCACAGAAACCTCCTGAACTGGTGCAGGAACGTGCGCCGACTCTCCCAAGCCGGCGCAGCCCTGACATGAAGTAATTGAGGGAAAATTGATACCGCGAGAGCGGTACCCTTCCCGGTTGAGTTTGCACTGGCGCTCGGTGATCTTGGCGCGCAGGCTGTGACACTCGAAAAGCTCGGGGAGCTTAGTCATCTCTGCATCACCTGCAGAAACGCTTTCCGCATGTACTCATCAGTCTCAGCCTGTCCGAGATACCAGCGCATGTAATCCCTCGGCACATCCTTGACTGCCATACCCTTGTGTTTCCCGAAGCTCATGATGGTCGGCACCCGGGCAATCTCCGAGGCCTGCCAGATATCCTGCAGGGTATCGCAGCAGATACCGCGCTGCACCAGCTCGCCGACGCAGGAGAAGAAGATCTGCTGACACATCCGGACGTCGCAAAGAGCATTATGAGCGCCCTTCACCTGGTCCTGAGCATCAGCCCCGAAGAGAAAATACATGACGGCACCCTGCTTGTGGCTGTCGAGCTCGGGCCAGAGATAGCGACACAGCGCCAGGGTGCAGATGCGCTTTACCTCGGGGGAGCCCATGACGCGCCAGTCGAAGTCGACGTTGTGGCCGATGACGAACTCGACTTCCGGTAGGGCGAACTCAGCGGCCGACCTGCAGCCGGTGAGATCGTGGAGCATGATGTGGTGCACGGCCATGGCGCCGAAGGCGATCGTGCCGGCGGGAAGGAAGCGCTCGCAGTATTCCGAATCATCCTCGAGATCGATCCATGCGGCCTCGATGATTTCGGCTGTTTCGTCGGCGGTTGTCGTTTCGGTGTCGATAATCAAAGCTTTCAAAGTGCCTCCTTGATTTCACTGATCCTGATATGTACGCCCGGCTTGTCGCTGTACTTCTTGCTGGCATGCGTGACGATGGCCACCTGGCTATCGTCTTTCCAGGCAATGCCGGTAAGCGCATCCCAGACGCAGCGCTGCAGCTTGTCGCAGTCGGGCTTTGAAACGTGATAGGTCGGCGCGGATGACTTCAAGGCACCCGCATTCTTTCCGCTCCCGAAGTGACCCTTTAACCGCGGCATCTTAAAGGCCAGGCTGATCATTACCGGCCCCTCGATGGGTTTGACAAAGTGCCCCTGAGCGACGACAGCGATCATCGACGCCCAGGGAGCTTGTTTCTCTTTGTTGTCCTGGACAATCATCACCCGGCCAAGGGCTTTGTTGTAAAAACCCTTAGCCGAACCTTTGGGAATAGGAGTTCCCGGGACGAAGAAGGAAACCATCTAGGCGTCTCCGTGGATCCACTCGGCAATGACCATCTCCATGTGGGGCCAGTTGCCAAGTCGAACATCGAGAAAGGATCTGAAGAGTGAGTTGAGCAGCTGCAGCCCCTTCTCGAGTAAGAGCATGCGCTCGAAGAACACCGCCTCGCGCTCCATCAGCTCGTCGACGGTGCTATCCTTTTCCACTTTGACGCCAGGGGAACTGAAGGACGCGAAGTGGAACATCTCACCCTTGAGAACCAGCGAGTAATGGTAGTCCCCGCTCTCCAGGTGGATCGTCGCCTCGGTGATAAGCTTACGACACTGCATCGCGCTCTTGACCTCGTTGAAACGATCCTGCGAACCGTTGACGGTGATCATCTGCGTGCCGCCCTCGCCTTCGCCGACTAGGACAACGCGGTCATTGATGTAGGCGACGAAGGGCTCGCTCTCAAGGAGCGGGCCGCGCTGGTTGACGCGATACTCGCTCGCTTCGTTCATGGTGAGGTAAAGCAGCCATCCCATGAAGTCAGTCCCCAGCCACTGGTTCTCCTTGATCAGCTCCAGGAAATTATCGCCGCCGGCGCGGTTAGCTTCCTTCAGGCGCTGGCGGCCTAGCTCGTCCAAGACGGAATAGGCACGCTCGTAGGGATGGAAGGCGGCGAGCCTGAGCCCCTCGAAAGTCTTCTTGAAGAGATCCTCGAACATCTCGATGGTCTTCGGGGAAAGCGTGGCGAAGGTCAGCAGATTGGCCTGCGTGTCCCACACGACGTCATAAACTTTCGGATCAGGGAGCGCCTTGGCGAGAAGCTTCGAGCGGACGGCGTCCTTGAGGTCCTCCTTCTTCTGCTTCGGGACGCGGGTATAGCCGGGGTTCTCAGCAAGGAACGCCGTGCAGGCCTTATCAACCTGTTCCTTCAGGAGTGCCGCCGGAACCTTCCGCTGATCCCGACGCAGGGAGAAAATGAGGTACTGCTCGCGCCAGCAGACGGAGGCCTCAAAGGTGTGCGCCTTCGGATCCTCGAGGTGGACCCAGCCGAGAGAGACTTCCTCTGCGCTCTCATCGATGGGGGTGAATGCCTGGCGCGCAAGCAGCGCCGGTGCTTCTTCGTAGAGGTCAAGGTTCTGCAGCTCGCCCAATATTCTGAAGTGGCAGATGCTGACGGTGTTGGAGAGGATGCCCATTAGGCCACCTCCTGCAGCTGCAGCTTGATGCCCTTAATGCCGCGAAGCTTCATCAGTGCGCCGTATGCCTTCCCCGCACTCGGAGCATTGACCAGGTCGAAGAAATCACCCTCCTCAATGCCTACGTAATCGTAGCTGGTGCCATTCAGAAACCAGACGCGCAGAGTCTTTTCGCCATCATGGCCGAAGCCCTTAGGGTTGGAACTCTCCACCGGAATCATCTCGATTGCCGGCGGAAGGTAGGCGGCCGGGTTCACCGGGAAAAGGGGTTCTTCTTTGACGGTCACTGGTCCGCTTGTCGTGACTGTCTCTTTAGTTGTCGTGCTCAAAGTATTCTCCTTGGTGGGCCCACCGGCCCAGCTGAGTAATTTAGTGATCTGCTCCGGTGAGAGGTGATCTTTCCACCCTCCTGCCGGAGCTGTGACGAATTTCTGTGCAATTGCCCTTGCCCGCCCGTTGAACTCCAGGGGGAGGCAGCCGATTGTCTGCAAAGCTTCAGTGAGTTGCTTTTCAAGTTCGGTCATTTTGGACCTCAGAACGGTATGTGCTCATGGTCAGGCTCTATGTGAATCGGCAGCTCTACTTCAGAACTCCGCATGTGCTGGTAGTAGTCCCACATTTCCCGCTTGATCTGCTTCCAGAGGCCAAGTACTGAATGACGCCTCCTGGTGTGATGTGCCGGGTGCCATTCCTCCCGGTGCCAGAGCATGTCGCTAACTTCGTGGTAGGTGTAGCCGGTCCTGAACGCCTTATACTCGCGTTCCTCAGGGGTAAGCTTGCGCCGGTCCTTTGCCATGACTCACCCTATTCAAACCCGGTCGGAGGGGTTAAGCTGAAAGGCAGACTGTCCCTGCCCCCCCCGGAGAGGATGGTCTGCTTACAGCACTTGCAATAGAAGCCACCCTCCACCGGAGTCCTGAAGACGGTCGGGTGCGTGCACTTCTGCTGCAGCTTGGTCAGGCCTGCGGGGGGTGTTACGGCCTCGGGAATGATGGCGGCATCCGGGGTGAACTTAGTGCCGATATTGAACGGAAGATCGATGCCCTTGCCATCGGTCATACGGTGGATCAAGTTGCAGACTCGGCAGTAGAGGATGCGCGTAGTCGGAGTCTCGGCCCAGTCGCGATCTGGAGGCATGCAGCAGGTGCGGTTCTGGTCGATGACCGGGGCCGCGTTCTTTTCCTCGGTAGTGAGTCCGGAGAGCATGTCGGCAACCATTTCGCTTTCCACCTGGTTCGGTAGATCGCAGCTGTGACAATCCGGGTCTCCGATCTGGCAGTCGTTGCAGCAGGTTTGGCGGGTGAGATCTTTCCTGGGCATTATCCACTTCTCCCCGGCAACCTTCTTTCCAGCCTGGCAGTTGCAGGGGATGAAAGAGCTTTCGCCGAAGAGTTCGCCCTCAACGACGCCGTATCCCATGCAGGATTCGCAATCGCCCAGGGGCTCATCGAGGGGGTTGAAGGTGGCGGGCTGCAGCTCGTCTGCCTGGACGACTTCGGCAAGGCTTGCCTTCCTCTCCTTGCGTCGCTCCAGCTCTGCCTGATCCGCCTTTCTTGCGCGGACGCCGTGAGGGCAGTTGCAGTAATCGTCGGTGCCGTCGAGAATGCCGCGGTTACCGCAGTCGTCGCAATCTTCGGGGACGTAGGGCTTCGCTTCTTCTTTTTGTGGCAAATCTGCCACAACTTTTTCCTTGACCGGAACGGAGGTGTAGTCGCAGCACCTGACGACCGGCCTTTCTTCCCGGTCCGGCTCGTTGCAGCTATCGGGTGCACCAGGGTTGTTAAACTCGCAGGTAAGGGTCTGGCACGGAACGTATGCGGCGGTAGCCTCAGCAGCCTGCTTGACGATCTCCATATAGTAGACGTTGACGCAATCCAGAGCGACTTTCCTGCCGGGTATCTTCTTATTGGGCCAGCGTGTGGTGAGGAAGGCCAGGGCCGCGAGAATCGCATCTTCCCGGCTGGCAAAGAACGGACCCGAGATAGACGGCGCACCGCTGCAGCCCTCTATGCTGCTGGGAACGTTCACTTTGAAGTCGTACCCGTAGCAGTATTCGCCGTCGGCATTCACGGCAATTTCGATAGCCGCGTCATGCTTCGCCTTCGGAGGGATCTGGATGATGATCTCTTCGGGGTTAAGGAAAACCCCGCTGTCGTTGATGTCATCACCAGCTACGCAACGCTCGGCAACTAACTTGTTGTGCCGCTCCTGGTGAGAATCGACCGGCATTGAGGCAAGCGCGGACGTGCCGAGCTCCCGGATCTTGTCCTCCTTGAAGCAGGTCGGGTTCTCTTCGTTGGAAGGACCGAAGCACTTAGCGGTGAAGGGACAGGCGCGCCATCCCTGGCAGGTCGT
>Ga0265326_10000175_pt1 | contig 33130 bp, 56 predicted proteins | sample 41424metaG_FD_192439 | JGI IMG/M metagenome (GOLD analysis project Ga0265326, IMG submission 192439) | Rhizosphere microbial communities from Carex aquatilis grown in University of Washington, Seatle, WA, United States - 4-14-24 metaG | ecosystem: Host-associated > Plants > Roots > Rhizosphere... | reverse complement strand
GGAAATGTTTGATTTGATCATAACAGATCTTGAGATGGAAGGTGGTTCTGGTGCTGTTTTTATCAAGCATCTGCAGGATAGCCGTCTACTGAAAAATAAGCCCATTATCATCTATACGTCTACTCCCTATTTCGAAGAGACAGCAGATAACATTGTGGTGGTTTCAAAGACATTGACACCAATGGCTGAGCTATCTACCATCATAAAAGAATTGATATTCAAATACAAGATATGCCCAAAGTGTCCAGAAGCTATTAATGGAACTACTTGCAATAACATCTGCTTCTACCACCACTTGGACAATAAGTGGCAAGATAAGATAAAGACCCACTTAAAATAGGGTTGACGCTACTCAAAGAAGAATGATACTATTGCCCCAGTCGAAAATTGACTGGGGCTTTCTTTTTGGAGGCATGTCGTGGAACAGTTAGGTTTGAATTTCGAACAGTATGACATAGTTGTGCATCGTGATAGGCAGACAAGTCATGTGATCAAGCGTTTTCGTGAACGTTTCAACATCAGGGCTGACTATGCTTTACTCAACCACTTTCATGACCAGATAATGTCTGGAAATGCCAGGATGATGAAAGATCTTGTTCTCGCCAAGGTTTACGAAGTTGAGCACAAGACGCAACGCAAAAATCTCAAGATCTGGTTGGTGTTTGACCACATGACAAACCAGATAGCTACAGTTCTTGACCCTGGTAGTCACAAAATCGGTCATCTTAAACTGGACCATCCGTGTTTTCAGGAGATTGCATGAGCAAGGCTATTTACGCTGGTTCTTTCGATTGTATAACGCACGGCCACACTTGGATGGCTCAAGAGGGCTCCAAACTGTTTGATGGTCTGATTGTTTTGGTGGCCAACAATGCCGACAAGAAGCATATGCTCAGTTTTGATGAGCGATTGAAATTAGCCCGAGACATCTTCAAGCCCCTGAACAAGAACATCGCGGTAGAGGGAATGGAGAAGGAGTTTGTAGTCAGTAGCGCCAAGCGTCATGGCGCTAACTACCTGCTTAGAGGCATCAGATCCAATCTAGACTATGAATACGAGTCTCAGATCGCAAATATCAATAGCGACCTTGCCGAAGGTTCTTCTATCACATCTGTCTTTTTGATGCCTCCCTCTGAGTTCAAGGCGATGTCTAGCTCAGTGGTCAGGGGCTTGATAGGATTCACTGGCTGGGAACATGCCATTGAGAAATATGTTCCTCAAGTGATGGCTGATGAGATTTATTATCGCCACTCTGACAGTGCCAATCTCAGGGTTGATTATCTGTTGAAGAAATACAAGATGAAAATTACTGGTGCAGACATCATGGAGCATTACAATCGCTCTGACAGGCATTACCACAACTGGCAACATATTGAGGAGTGCATCAGGGAATTTGTCAGGGTAAAGCAGTTTGCTCAGAATCCAGATGCAGTGGAGATGGCAATCTATTTTCACGATGTCATCTACAACACCAAAAACGCAGATAGCGAAGATAATAGCGCTATATTCTTTGAGAACTTGGCGCAGGGGGCTAGTTTTGACTTTAGGCATGAGGTCTATGGGCTCATCAAGGGAACTAAGTGGCTTGGTAATGAGTATCCAATCCAGTGGACCCCTGACTTGAAGCTTTTGCATGACATTGACTTTGGCATCTTTGCCTCTACCACCGAAAGGTTCAAAGAGTATGATGACCAGATTCGAAAGGAATACTCCTACGTTCCTGACGAGATCTTCAAGCAGCATAGGGTGACTTTTTGAGGAGATTCGGAACCTATGGCTTTGAGACAGAGTATTTCGACAGCGACAGGGCCCGCCTCCATATCAAGAATGTGATACAAGAGAGGTATTGACACAAAAACAGAACTTGTTTTAAGGTAATGCATCACTCAAAGAGGTTCACATGTTAGAGTTACAGAAGTTCTTGCAGACAAACAAGCCTGAGGAGATGACTGCCAAGTATGGGGTCGCCGTCAAGCGACACCCCAAGTATCCAAACTTGGTGTTGTTCAAGTATTCGCAGATCGAGTCTCCCATGGGGGAGAAGATCGTTCAGGAATGCCGTGGCATCATCTTGGATGAGTCCAATAACTGGGCTGTGGTCTCCTATCCTTACAATAAGTTCTTCAACCACGGGGAGGGGCATGCCGCTCCCATTGACTGGGCTACTGCCCGTGTCTTTGAGAAGGTGGATGGCTCCTTGATGACGCTCTACTGGTATGATAACCAGTGGCAGGTAGCTTCCAGTGGCACTCCCGATGCTGGGGGAGAGGTCTATGGCACTGGCATGTCCTTTGCCACCCTCTTCTGGAAGGTATGGAATGAGTTGGGCTACAAGTTGCCCAGCAGAGGCATGGAAGGGAAGTGCTTCATGTTCGAACTTTGCACTCCCTACAACAAGATCGTGGTTCAACACACCAAGAACCGCCTTGTCTATCACGGATGCCGAAGCATCTGGCTTGACGACTATCGGGAAGAGTTCAAGATAATGCCTGGACCTCCCGAGTTTGAGTTGGTGTCGAGCCTAGCAAATATGAACTGGGAAGTCGTCAAGTCCTACCCGCTGGGGACCATTGAAGATGTCCTCAAGACCTTGGAGAGCATACCTCCCACTGAGGGTGAGGGCTATGTGGTCTGTGATGCTAACTTCAATCGCATCAAGGTCAAGACTCCACAATATGTGGCCCTGGCTCACATGCGCGATGGTATGGGTTCTCGCAGGATGTTGGAGCTGGTGCGTTCCAACGAGTCCGAAGAATTCCTGACCTATTTCCCCGAGTTCAAGTCCATGCATGCTCAGGTCAAGGAGAAGTTCAATGCCCTGGTTGAGCAGGTCACACAGGCATGGATGAAGGTCCAATACATGCCTTGGGGCGCTACCGAGGAAGAGGAGCGTAAGTGCAAGAAGGAATTTGCTCTAGCCATCAAGGATGTGCCTTTTAATGGCATTCTTTTTGGTATGCGTAGCGGTAAGATCAAGACAATCAAAGAAGGTCTCAGGGAGATGAACATCAAGCATTTGATGGAACATCTAAAGATCAAAGAGTTTGTTCTAGACTTCTAGAGGATGTCATGGCTGGAATCTGTGGCGAGTGCGGCAGCATTATCGGTGGCATTGGGCACAAATGTAAGGGCAAGCCTAAAGCTGCCAAAAAGAAGAATATCATCAACAGGTTTCATGATCTTCCTGGTTTCAACATTACCAAACCTTCCATTGACACTTTCAAGGTGGAAGATAACAACGGGAACTGGAAGATTGAGCGTCCACTGTTTCGCTGGGTGAGAGTCAATCAAGATCAAGCTGACGATGAAGCCAAGATGTTGAACATTGGCTATCAGATAGCCATGTACGACATCCTTGCCAATAGGCCTGAGGCTCTGAAATACCTTACTCTTCTCAAGGCAGAGATGGAGAGTGTGGAAAAGCAAGTAGAAGGAGTTGATTTCAATAAATAACAACACTCACTGAAGAGGGGCAGTAATGCAAGAGACCACACCGAGACCCATGCTATACAAGCTTGCCAAAGAACTTTGTGGTAAGCAGGGTATTGATGAATTGAATGAGGCAGAGAAGAGGCAGATCGCTCAACGACTCCTTTACATGTGCTTCCCTATGGGAATCAGTACTGGAACCAATGAGAAGCCGACTTATGGCTTTGGCAATCTGGATTCCAATGGTTTCTGGGAGTTTCCTCTCACCACTTACGACATTCGCAAGATGAAGGCTGGAACGCTCTAAAAAGTACTTGACTAATAGTACTTTAAAACCTAAAATAACGGCTCCTCAACAAAGTATTACTTCATAGGAGGCGGCCGTGTAGTACCATCAACATGAAGGAAGGGCGTTCTTACTGTGAGGACGCACAAACACCATGAATCCCATCAAAGCACTATTTCAAGTGCTATCCAGAAGGAGTAAGGCAATGTCTACTGTCAACGGCAAGGTCAAGTGGTTCAATGAAAAGAAGGGCTTCGGCTTCATCGAGCAGGATGGAGGCAAGGGTGACATCTTCGTTCACTTCTCGGCCATCCAGAGCGAGGGCTTCAAGACCCTCAAGGAAGGTGACCCTGTCACTTTCGAGGTCGAGGAAGGACAGAAGGGCCCCCAGGCTTCCAAAGTCACGGTGGTCAAGTAGGTGGAGCAACTGGAGATAGGCTCAATCGAGACTATGTTTGAACCAGTTTTCTTCTATGCTGGCGACAACCAGTTCCATTGTTTCTCCAACTTCTATAGAAGCAATATTGAAGTTGATGGGAAGAATTGGCCTTCGGTAGAGCATTATTTCCAAGCTATGAAAGCAACCTCTGAGCCAGACCAGGAAGCAATTAGGCAGGCCGCCTCCCCTGGTCTGGCCAAGAGGATGGCCCGCAACTTAACTGTGGACCTAAATCATTGGGAAAGTGTAAGGTACGAAGTTATGCTCAAGGCTCTGAGAGTTAAGTTTTTAGATCCAGAGTTACAGAACATTTTGCTCTCTACCGATGAGAGACCAATTTACGAGGATAGTCCCACAGATAGAGTGTGGGGAACTGGAACCTTGAAAGGAACGGGTCCAGGTAGAAATCTTCTAGGGCAAGCCCTGATGCAGGTCAGGCAGGAGATTAAAAATGGATCAGTTCGAGAAAAAGCTAGCTAATAAGGCAAAGCGTAAGGAGTCAAAGAAAGTTATTCAGAAGTGGGATGCCGACACCAAAGGAAAAAAGAAGGGTGGGTTGAAGGCTTGCCCTGGCTTTGTGGACCATACAGGCAGAAAGAAAGCCGAATTGACGGTCCCATGTCCCACTTGTAAGAGGCACTTTTGTTCGCAAGAATGTTTGGATAGTCACAAAGATTTTTGCGAATGGAAATTGCATTACAGTAAGACGGGAGATGAGAAACCTCTCCTTGACCTCTGCCACAAGGTCTTCAGCACCTATTTTGATGCAGAGGGACATGTTTTTCCCCAATGGGTTGAGAAACATGGACTAGGAAAAAATACCTCTTTCTATGGTCTACATACTCTACGCTGGCGATATCCGAGATTGGATGAGGCTTGTCGTCTTCTCAAGAAACATGATCGAGATTTCTATGATGAAATAGGTAATAAATACGGCGGTCTTATTTTCTGGTAAAAGTGCTTGACAAGTTATACTTAAACTTGTTATCCTTTCGCCAACTTTAACAGGGAGAATGTCATGGGATTAGGCAGTCTGTTTTTCAAGCAAGAAGATCCAAAACCCGCTGCGGTTGAAGCTCCTGAGCAAGAATCCGCCGCTCCTGCGGTTGCTCCTCGTTCAAGCAGGGCTGGTGCTGCGTCAAAGAATCGTGGCGCTGTTGCCACGGCTGATGACGAGCAGGAAGATACAAGCGCCGATGGTGGCGTTGACAAGGACATGTTGGCCAATCTTGAAAAGGCTCTGGACGACAACAAGGGCAAAAGCTTTGGCTACTTGCAGTTCCGCGAGTCCTTGGGCAAGATGGAGAAGAAGATCCCCAATGAGGGGCAGCGTTTTGCTGCTGCCCTAGCTGCGTCCGAAGGCATGGGCTGTGATGCCAACTCCATCACTTCCACAGCTCAGGCGGCTTTGGCTGTTCTGTCGGGTGAACAGAAGCAGTTCAATGCCGAGATCACAGAGTTGCAGAAGGCCGATGCCGCCAAGCAAGCCAAGGTGACCGACATTGAGAGCCAGATCCATGCTCTGCAACAGCAACAGACGAAGCTCAATAAGGAGTTGGCTACTTCGGCAGCTTCGCTCCAGACCAAACAGAACAATTTCGCCGTCACCTACAAGTCGCTGGTGGCTGAGATCAAGAGCGACATCGAAAAGGTCACCGAATACTCATCCAAGTAATATCACCTAGAAAGGGGAACAGATCATGACGGATATGCCGCAACTTCCCGACACCAAAAAGTCCTTCTGGGAACGTCCAGAAGGTTGGGCTGGGGCTCTTTTCTTGGGCTTGGGTGGACTGGCTTTTGTCTACTTCTCGTCCGCCATCATGTCAATGTTGGCGACTACCATTGGGGCTTTGACGCTGGCCGCAATTGTGGGAGCTATCATTTACATGGCCTTGGACCCCAAGGTTCGCAACATCGTCTGGGCTCTCTACCAGATGGTTTGCAAGAAGGCAACTGGAATCATCATTGAGATGGACCCCATTGCCATCATCAATGGATACATCGAGAAGTTGGAGAAGAACAGGGAATACATGGACACACAGATCAGTAAGCTACGTCAGCAGATGGGTTCTTTGGATAGACTCATCAAGACCAACGAAAGTGAGCGACAGAAGAGCCTTCAACTTATGAACGTGGCGAAGCAGCAAGCCAATCAGGGACAGTTCATGCTAAAGTCCAGGTCGGCGGGGCGGCTTGAGAACAGTAATGTCAACCTGAAACAGCTTTACACCAAGCTGGAAGTGGTGTATCGTGTTCTGACTAAGATGTACGAGAACACTGGCATTGTTCTCGAAGATACCAAGGACGAAGTCAAGACCCGCACCATCGAATACAATGCCATCAAGACGAGTAGCAACGCCTTCCGCAGCGCCATGGCAGTGATCAATGGCGATTCGGATAAGAAAGCCATCTTCGACCAAACCATGGAATACATGGCTGACGACATTGGTGCGAGGGTGGGCGAGATGGAGCATTTCATGGACATCTCGAAGGGCTTCATGGACGGCATCGACCTGCAGAATGGTGTTTTTGAACAGCAGGGTCTCAAGATGCTTGAAGACTGGGAGAAGCAAGGTGCTGGACTGCTCCTTCCAGCAGACCAAAAGCAACAGCTTCTCGCTGCTGCCAATGACGACACCAATGCCGTGAACTTGGACGAAGAAGACTCGAACACGGTCAAGGTGGGTAGGGGTCACAAGTATGTGTAAGAAATCTTGAGCGGTGTTCGCTCAGGACAAAATCTCTAACCTCAGAAATAGAACTAGAAAGGGGAACATCACCATGGCACAGATGACCGCATTCTCAAAGCTCCTCGTTGTGGGCTTGGTCTTGGGAGGCCTCTACGGCGGCTACCGATACGCCAACAACCACGGGCTCATTCCGCAGGGCAAGCAGACCGAAGACATCAAGCCAGGCGCTTTCAGCAACAGCAATACCACGGTTCCCAGCGGTTCCGACCTGCAGGCTGCACAGCCAGACAATTCGGCTTCGCAGCAGGCTTCGAGTGGCGGGGCTTCGTTGGGTCGTCCCATCAACGTTTCCGTGGTCACCTGGGGTGGCTACGCTGGTGGCGAGTACTTCAACCGTGGTTTCAAAGCCAACGCTGAGTCGCAGTTCCGCCAGAAGTACGGCGTGGATGTGAACTTTGTGTTGCAGGACGACTACCAGACCAGCCGTGATGCGTGGAAGGCTGGCAAGGTGGACGTGTTGTGGACTACGGCTGACTCATTTGTGACCGAGTCGGAGTCTTTGGCCAAATACAATCCCAAGGTGATCTTCCAGGCTGACTGGTCGCGGGGCGGTGATGCCATTGTCGCCCAGCGTGGCATCAACAGCGTGGCTGACCTGAAGGGTAAGAAGGTGTCTGTGGCTTTTGGCACCCCCTCACACACCTTCCTGCTCTGGCTCTTGAGCGCTGGAGGTCTGAGCTATTCAGACATTCAGGTGGTTCAGGCTCCCTCAGCCATTGATAGCGCTACCTACTTCAAGAACAAGCAGGTGGATGCTGCTGTGGTTTGGTCACCCGATGACGCGAAGTGCGTTGAGGCGGTGCAGGGCAGCAAGGTTCTGTCTAACACCAAGTCGGCTTCTAACATCATCGCTGATGTGTTCTATGCCAAGCAGGATTTCATCGAATCTCATCCTGCTGAGATCAAGGCTCTGGTTCAGGGCTGGCTCGAAGGGGCTGCTGAGCTGAATTCGTCTGACTCTGCCCGTCATCAGGCCGCTAAGATCTTGGCTGATGGTGAGCAGGTGGATGAAGCGGCTTGCTATAAGTCCATCCTCAACACTCGCCTCTGCACCTATGGTGACAATGTGAACTTCTTCAATCTCAATGGCGGCTATCAGGGCGTCAAGGGTGAGGAGCTTTACAGCAAGATGCAGGTTCTATATACGAAGCTGCAGCTTGCCACCAATGATGCTCCTGCGTGGCGGACGGTGGTTGACACCAGCGTTCTTCGTTCCATCCATCTGACTGGATCTGGGAATTCTGCTGAGGGCAGCACCCATTTCGCAGCTATTTCCGCTGACAAGGCTGAGAGCCTTGGTGCAGTTGCTACCAAGCGGGCTACGGTGAACTTTGCCAGTGGTTCCGCTACCTTGGATGATAATGCCAAGGGTGTGATTGACGAGCAGTTTGCGGACATCTCTCGCACCTTCTCTCATTCGCGCATCTTCATCAGCGGCAACACTGACAGCACTGGTTCGGCATCTCTGAACGAGCGTCTGTCGCGTCTGAGGGCTCAGGCTGTGGCGGCCTATCTGGCCCATACTTACCACTTCGACCAGAACCGCTTCACCATTCGCGGCAATGGCGCCAGCAAGCCTGTGGCTGACAATGACAGTGATGAGGGACGTGCTGCCAATCGCCGCACTGACTTCGAGCTGTTGAACGCTGAATAACGCAATTCGGCAGGAATAAACTGGGGTGTCATGTTCCAACGGTGGGGCGTGGCACCCCTTTTATTGCAAAAGGAGAAAGTAAATGGAATCGCTCTTCGAACTTCGCGGCAAGCTATCGAAAGAAACATCAACGGCTGTGACAGTCATTGGTCTCAGCGCCCTGGTTGGGCTTTGGCAGTTGGTCTGTTCAATGGGATGGATCAACTCTGGCATCCTACCATCTCCGCTGGCTGTGGTGGGATGTTTACACGAATTATATTTTGACGATGCTCTCTTGAAGAATGTCCTGTATTCTGTCAGGGAGAACGTTCTGGGATACATTGAGGCAATCGCAATCTGCTTGCCTTTGGGGTTCGTCATCGGTCTTTTTCCCATATTCAGAGAGATGTTCGGCAAGGTTTTGGACTCCATTCGTTTTCTTCCCCTTCCTGCGGCTACTGGATTGTTCATCGCTTGGTTTGGGATTGAGAACAACATGAAGATCCAGTTCCTAGCTTGTGGCATCATCGTCTATCTGCTTCCAGTGGTGGTTGAATGCGTTCAGGAAGTTGATGAGACCTATGTCCAGACAATTCAAACCCTTACTAGCAGTAAATGGATAGCTATCAAAAAAGTCTTCATCCCCGCAGTTCTAGCGGCTGTTTCAACCCACATCATGGTGTTGGTTGCCATCTCTTGGACTTACATCACTGTGGCTGAGTTGGTGAACAAAGATGGTGGTGTGGGAGCTTTGGCTTTCACTGCCGCTCGTCAGAGCAGAATCGACAAGGTTTTCGCTGTTCTTATCATCATCATCTTGATCGGCTACTTCCAAGACATCATCATGCGGCAGTTGGACCGTATGCTTTTCCCCCACAAGTACGTTAGAGGCTAAAGGAGAAATACAATGCGTAAATCAATGATGATCTTCGCTGCGTTTTTGGGCTTGGCGACCCTGGCTCATGCTGATTGGACCGATACTTTCAAGGTAGCTCCCAAGCCTACGGCTGTTGCCACCATGAATCCCATCAACCTCAATGTGGTGGCTACTGTAGCCCCTACAGTGGTTCCTACGGCTGTTGGTGTTGCCATTGCTACCCCAGCACCGACACCCAGCACAATAGCCATTGTGACCGATTTTCCCAATTCCCTGAAGCTGTATGGCTATGTGGACGTTTTTGGAGCCTACAACTTCACCAGCAATACAGCCAATGCCAACGGACTTCATTTGGCTGATGCACAGATCACTCTCTCCAATACTTGGAACAATACTGGGGAGTATGTGGAATTGATCGCTGGTGAAGATGCGTCATACTATACATCGACCAACGGTGGCTCTCAGAGCGCCTCGCTTAAGCAAGCCTACTTCACAGAATCATTGGGTAAGTTCACTCTCAAGGCTGGTAAGTTCATTGGAATCCTTGGATATGAGCTTCCAGATGCAGGCAGCAACTTCAACTACAGCCACACGAACCTGTATTTCAACGAGCCCATTTACAATATTGGGGCTGTGTTGACTTACAGCATTACCGATACCCTGAACATCTTGGCTTACGGAGCTAATGCCAAGTCTCAGGACTCATCCCTGACTCAGACCAAGGACGCTGGTGCTTCCATCCAGTGGTTGTTATCTGACAAGGGAATCTCCCTAAACTACTACCGTCAGAATGCCACCAATGGGGCTGTGGCCAGTGACTTTGCCAACGCTTACATCTATTACAATCTGACAGACAGCCTTACCGTTGCGGCTGAATACCTTTACATTGACCCTGTGAACTACGACCCATGGATGACCAATCCCAACATCATTACTTATGACAGCTTCAATGGCGGAGCTGCTTATCTCAACTATGTCTTGGGCAATTTCAGCATTGCTCCACGTTATGCCAGGACCAGCAGCGAAGGCCCTGCTGTCACACAGGCTGATAAGACAGCTAATCAGTATACGCTTACTGTCAAATATCACAACGGTAGTAATGTGGATGCCTTGGAGTGGGTCACCAATGACACAGATACGGTCACAGCCACCAAGGGCAACTCTTTGATTCTCAGCCACGTTTACAACTTCTAAGGTACTAACGATGGCGGAACAAGCGGAACTTCCAAAGATACCGAGTCTCTTTGTTCATGAGACTCAAACTTTGGGCATCAAGTTTAGGTTACAGCCGCCAAATGAGAAACAGAACTTCACCAGCATTGTCATTGTTCTTCCGAAGAAGATGCCTTCGGATGGAATTTTGGATCTGACAGTGTCAGAAGCGGTAGATCTTAACAGATGGCTTATGAAAATGTTAGAACTTTGCAAAGGAGAGCGTTAATCATGACTCAGCCAACACAGAAAGAAGATGCTTCGCCAGACCTCATTGAATTGAGGGGAATTTCTCAGACCTATGACGGTGGTAAGACATGGACCATTAAAGATCTGAACCTTCTGCTTGAAGATGGGAAGAACAACTTTGTTTCCATCTTGGGCGCTTCTGGTTGCGGCAAGTCCACCTTGCTACGTTACATCAGCGGTTTGCAGAAGCCTACTGCTGGCGAAGTCTTCATCCATGGAAAGCCCAAGACTCATGAAACTGTTGTGGGCATGGTCTTTCAGCAGTATTCCTCTTTCCCATGGTTGTCTGTGCTCGACAATGTGGCGCTGGGCTTGGATATCCAGGGTGTCCCTGAAAAGGAACGCAAAGCCAAGGCCATGGATATGATCCAGCAAGTGGGCCTGGATGGACATGAGCATAAATACGCTCAGTACCCCTCCTTGTCTGGTGGTCAGTTGCAGCGAGTAGCTATTGCTCGTTCACTCCTGGCCAATCCAAAGATATTGCTGATGGATGAACCTTTTGGTGCTTTGGATATCAACACCAGAATCGACATGCAAGACCTGATGAACAACATCATGGTCACCATTCCAAACATGAGCATCATCTTCATCACCCACGATATCTCAGAAGCGGTCTACCTCACTGACGATGTCTATATCATGCAAGCCAACCCTGGTTGCATTGTGGACCAGTTCAATGTGGATCTTCCCTTTGAGCGTGACAGGTCGTTGAAGAAGACGACCAAGTTCAAGAATATGGTAGATGAGCTGGAAGACCGCATGGAGAAGCTGGCACCAAAGAAGAACATTGTTCGCCTCAAGAAGGGTGCAGTTACAGAGTTAGTGAAGTAAAGGAACAGAGATGTTTCAGTCGGTATCTAAAAATGTCTTTGCTATGGCCAAGGAAGAGTTTCTTGACAAGGAATCTCTGCTAAAGGTCATAAGGAAATATAAGCGATGCAAAGATGAGGCCGAGAAAGATAGGCTCAGAGACATCATTGTACAGAGCAACATGCGTATGGTCATTAAGCTTGCACAAGCTTATGCCACAAGGTTCAATCTCAATGCTGATGACCTCTTTCAAAATGGGGTTATCGGCATTTTGGTTGCTCTGGAAAGATTTAAGGGCACTAGAAAGGTGGCGTTCTCAACCTATGCCATGTATTGGATTGATAACCTTATCCGTAAATGCTTGGACGATAGCAAGCTAATTAATACTCACAGATTCCTGCAGACGGTCAATAGCCCAACACGCACCTATTTTGAATGTTTTGGTAAATCAGGTGGAGATGCAGAAAAGTTCATCGCCCTGCTACGAAAAAATAAGATCACTCAAGCTATGCAAACCAAGATTGAGCGTGTCATATCTATTAATAATGAAAACTCATTCATGGATATACATAGTCCAGTTTCAACAGGCGCTGGCGGAACAAAATCGGGTGGCGGTGAATATGGGGATAGCCGTCTTATCGATATTTTAGAAGACAAAGAATCTTCCCTACCAGAAGACGAAGCGCTGAATAACATTGTCAGAGAGAAGATTTTTACATGTATTGAGAAAGAGCTAACTCCACAAGAACAAATAGTGATTAAGGGAATTTTCTTTGAAGATAAGCCAAATTTCAGGAAGATTTGCACTGATATAGGTAAATGCAGACAGACAATGAAGAAAATCAATCATAGGGCTTTAGAGAAGATATCCAGAGCATTAGCTAGGGATAAAAAGTTTGTTGTGCTGTCTTTTGAGGCAATGAGGGGTAAAAAGGAGAATAAAATAGGATATAATGGTAACAAAGGAGATTCCAATGGCAACGATGAAAATTCCCCTATTAGTAGCTGACCAAATACAGCCATGTGGTGCAATCTATAGTGGAGAAGATCTACAACATATGGCTCAATTTGATACCCGCTACAAATACGAGCCAGAGGACAGAACCCTGTATGCCCTGATTGAGACTGGGCAGGGAACAAATGGCACCTGACTGTGTAAAAAATTGACATTACTTTATAATTTATATTAAAGTAATGTCAATGGGAGGTGCTATGTAATGTTTGTTTGTGAGAACTGTGGAAAAGAGAAGGTAGACATAGATTACAGTAGTAAAAGATTTTGCAGTAGATCTTGTTCTAATACAAGAAAACATTCTGATCAACAAAAGAATAAAACTTCTACATCATTAAAAGCGTTCTTTATAGAACATCCTCGCCCAAAAGGTGAAAAGAGTGATGTTGAGCAATCTGCCAAATTTACAAAAGGCAAATACAACAAAAGTCCAAAGTCTATTTTAGATTTCAGCCCAAGAACTGTATCTAAAATATTGAAAAGACTAAAAGTAAAGTGTTGTATTTGTGGTTGGAATGAGGGTGCTTGCGACATTCATCACATTAGGGGTAGAAAAATACCTGACGCAGATAGCAACAGTAATCTAACTGTATTGTGTCCCAACCATCACAGACTTGCTCATGAAAATAAAGTTGATGAGAAGGATTTAAAGAATATCCTTGACTGTGTTGGCGATAAGTGGCTAGAATGTTACTACGGATAATATATGGACAGATGGGGGAGTCTGGTTAATCCCGCCTGACTGTAGATCAGGCCTCTTCGGAGTTCGCTGGTTCAAATCCAGCTCTGCCCACCATCTTCTAAGAGGATTTCATGGGTCTCTTTTCAAACAAGACGCCAGATGTTGTTCCCTCTTCTGCTCCAATCAAGTTCCGCTACCTGGACCCTCCTAAGGGCTACCAGGAAAAGCAGGAACTTAGCAATGAGGCCAAGAAGCTGTCTAAGAAAATTGTAAAGACAGCTACCAAGGACTTGCGAAAGTCCATGAAGACTGTGACCAAGAAAAAGAAGTCAACCTCCCGCTAAGAGGCCATTATGGCCATTCCAGCCATCATCAGAAACATGATCAAGTTGCTCCACTCTGCCACAGTCAGGCAGGAATACTCTTCTGGGTGGAATTCACAACTTCCATCCATTGACAGAGACCTTCTCAGGTCTTCCAGATCTACCAACATCTCCACAATGGAGAATTCTCGTTTTGCTATCAATAGCAAACAGATGGAAGAAGAAGAGTCTGCTGATAAGCGGTTGGTCAAGAAGCCTGTGGAAGTGGTCAATGAGATCTTGGCTGAGGTTCCCAATTTCAATGGCAGCGACCTTAAGAAGCAGATCGCCGTCATCACCAAGCGCATCAAGGTATTGACTGAACAGAGTGTCAACAAGGGTGAGTTGGACAATGAATATCATGCCCTGGCTTTCTTGAAGGCTCGTCAGTCCTATGCAAAGACTGGAAAGTTGTTCAAGTGGACTACCACCAACCAGACCAAAGTTGAAGAGCTTCTTAAGAAATACAAGCTGCACATTGTTGAGATGTCGCAGAGTGGTGCTGGGGTTAAGAACATTCCCCAAGAAGCCATTGACGAGATCGAGAAGTATGCCGCCGCTTATGCCAAGGTGGTCAAGAAGGGTGTTCCTGAGTTCCGTCTCATTGTTGATGAGCCGACCTATCAGGAAATGCAGAAGGCTATGAAGAAAAAGGATCCAATCCTTCTGGCTCTCTCACCCTTCGGAAACTGGTACTACATTTTAGGCGCCTGGGATAAAGAGGTTGAATACGTTGATGACCTAATCTACAATGGTAAGTAAATGCCATACTTTTTGCATTGGAGATTTTATAGACTACTCTTAAAAAGGGTCTATATAGAATGGCAAGAAGTAAAAAATCTCCATGAAATTGAAAAAATACAGGACCATTAAATGGGAGCGTAGCTCAGTGGTAGAGTAATCGGCTTACATCCGATTGGTCGTAGGTTCAATTCCTACCGTTCCCACCACTTTTAACAAGGAAAGAGATGCCAGACCCAGATAAGTGGATCAAACAATATGTGGCGGAGTGTCAAGAAGTAGCAGCCAATGATCCAGAAAAGAAAAAGAGGGTAAAAAAACACCTTCATAATCTGGAAGAACTCTGGAATCTTCTCCCATCAAGTCATAAAAAAACAGTTATGAGAATAAAGACGGGCAATCTATGAATAGATATGATTTCTCCTCCAATAAGCCAAAACCTACCGAGCAGCGGGATTCTGTCCTAAAGCAGGGAAAAGACCTAAAGAAGGATTTGGCTGATTGGTCTAAGACATCAGGGGAGAGTGTTAAGCCAATACTCAAGATCATAGAGAAAGTTGAATTTGGTGATGTTGTTCAGTTGAGAATACCTGAAAATGATGGTTTTACTGGCAATGGTAATCTTGACGCTAGAATCACCACCTATTTATCAAAACTTGGCGTAGACGTGATTTTTGTGCCAACGCCAGAACCAGAAGATGAAGAGGTGGATGAGGAGTTTGATGCGTGGGATGATGACGATAACTAAAAAAGACTTGACATCTTTTATAAAAAAGTAGTATAGTTACCAAGTAACAGGAACCATCACGGGCCTGACAGGAATCGATGGGGATTGAGTAGACAACTGGACGCATGCAGGGGATGTTCAAGACCTCTTTAAAAACTTGGGCACAGCTTAACCGCTGAAGATTTCTACCTCGAAGCCGCCTAAATAACGGTTTCCCTCTCCTAGCCTTCGCCCTAGAAGCTAGCTAGAGGCCGCATAGGGCTAGTTCCTGAGTCGGGCAACCTGACAAATGGAGCGAAACTAAAAGGTTGATAGCCTAAAGTCTCTTCGCTGTGGGAAAGACAACGGGCGATAAATGGATCCAAAGACACAGATAAGCATGTAGTGTTTGGTTAGGAAAGGTCATCCAGACGAGAGTTCGAATCTCTCCAGGTCCACCATTTTATACCCTGACACAGACATGGGGTTGTCGCAGAATAAAATACCTATGGGGATACTCATAGAGGAATATGCGGCACAATATTCTCCCAGACAGTAACGCCCCTGCAGGGGATCAAGTCTGGCCACCCGTCTGTAGCCTTAAAAAGCCCCAGACGGGTTTTTCATAGGTGAACCATGTCTGACCGTCCAAAAATTAAAGTCCATATATTTGAAGAGCGTCATTGGATATCTCTCGATGATCATAAGTCAGACATCCAGCGATACAAAGATGCCGAAACAACCCTCCGCAAAACAATAGAAAGACAAGAGATCATAATCACGACACTGAAAAGCACTCAGACAAACAAAAACACCGATCCATTTGGTAGTGTTATAGATTCACTCTTTGGCAAAAGGTGAAAGAGTTTTTGTTTGGTGACTGTCTGCAAGTGATGAAGCAGATACCAGATCATGCAGTGGATATGATCCTTTGTGATCTTCCATATGGTATAACAGCTCGCAACAAATGGGATAAGATCATCGACCTCCCCATTTTATGGGAACAATATCATAGAATAGCAAAAGATAATTCAGCTATTGTATTGTTCTCATCGCAACCATTTACAACACAGCTCATCAATAGTAATCCAAAAGAGTTTCGTTACGACTTGGTTTGGGAAAAGAATAAGTCCACGGGTTTTTTGAATGCAAAAGTAATGCCTATGCGTATTCATGAAACTGTCCTTGTCTTCTATGGGTCTAAACCAACCTACAATCCGCAGAAGACGCGGGGACACAAACCCATGAATGCGGCGACACGAAGAATTCAAAGCACTAACTATGGTCTTAGTAAGCCAGAAATACCTAATGAAGCTGGAACCACAGAAAGATATCCAACCTCAGTTTTAAAGTTTCCCATCATCAACAATGATGACCCTGAAAAGTGGCATCCAACTCAAAAGCCCGTAGAGTTGTTGGAGTTTTTGATCAAGAGTTACACCAATGAAGGAGATGTTGTTCTTGATAATGCCGCAGGCGCAGCTTCAACATGCATAGCAGCCATCAATACCAAGAGAAACTATATTGGTATTGAAGCAGACAAGGAATACTACGATAAGGCTCTTTTGAGGATAAAAAACCATGAATCGAAATAGGTGGATTGAGGGTGTCAAGGCTAGTCATGGCATAAACTGAAACTATTGGCGACCTGGACCTGCACATCCTGGTACTATTTTTATCTGCAAAATATGGGGACCAATGCAAGTTAGTTATTTCCAAGAAGATAAGCCAATTCCATATGGATGGGCTAAAGTGGAGTTTGAAGATGAAAAGAGAACTCTTTGCAGCGGATCATAAATGGATCAATAAGGTGCAAGAGTATAATATCGATGTGCAGCACGGCGAAACAAGTCCCGTTCATGAAGAAGAGTTGGCAAAACGTGGTTGGACAACCATGGAAATTACAGTAAACATCACAACCTCCGACCCTCCGAAGTTTGTATGATAAAAATGTCATTTTTTATATTTAAGTAGTAAAGATATAGAATACAAAAGGTGGTAAAATGGCTACAACAGCTCTCTATTTATTCAACAATGGTGACATTAGTGACAGTTCTGGTTTTGGAAGAAATGGCTCCATAGCTGGTGCTGGTCCGTCATTTTTCTCAAAAGGCCCTGGAGCAATAGTTGGATCAAAATATATCCAAAATTGCACCGATTCAAATTATGTGGTTTTACCTACATCGGTTTATACTGGAGTAACAACAACTGGAACTGTCAAGTTCTCAGTTTTTAATGCTGCTGACACAAAAGTTATCATCTCAAGCAATCATGGGTCATATGGAAATTTCTTCATTTATCCCACTGGTGGTGCATTTTCCCTCAGGGTTCCGACAGCGGCAGGCTATACACCATTATCTACTAGCGCTCATGGTATGGTTGGAGGGCAGTGGTATACTATTTTTATTCATTGGTCGCCAGGCGCTTTTAAAGTTGATGTAAAAAATACCATGAGTGGTGTTACTATCAATATTTTAAATGCAGCCATTACAGCCAACTTTGGCAACTGCACAGATGTTAGGGTTGGAAGAGATACTATTATTGGTGGCTATGCCAGCAATGGTCCCATCGACAATGTTGAATATAGAGATGACGACACCAATGTTGATTCACAGACTTACAATAGACAGACTTTTATAGCCAGCTTTGGTCATTCCTATGTATGGGGAACTGATGGGGATGGTTGGAGGCTTGGATTCCAGAGCTATGTAGACAACACCATTAATAAGCCAAACTATCTATTGGTTGGGCAAACAAACAGAGGCTCCACGCCCACGCCATATACTGACGGTATCAACGGTGCTGTAATTGCAAGTGTTGATGCAGTTGTAACGGCTAATGTAAGCGCTGATTTCCCAGCTTTCGATTTTGTCCACAATGACTTTGTTGTTTTTGTTGGTCCCATAGAATACAACGATGCTTTTTATGGAACAGACATCAACACCTACATTGCAACCTATACGGATGTGATCAATAAGATTTATGCCATCTCAAGCAACATCAAAATAATGTTTGTTACCAACCCTCTCACACCTAATGGGGTTAACTCAACTCCATATGTAAATGCCACAAAGCAGGTTTATGCTGCAGAGTTAGCTCTTGGCAGAAATGTCTATATGGCTGATTGGGCTTCGACTCCTCCATTTTCATGGGCTCTAGATAACATACATCCAAGCACTACTGGATATGTTTATATGGGTAATTTCATAGCACAAAGTATTTTTAATATGCTTAACCCAGTTGCGCCGACAATTGATGTTGTATCAGTTGTGACAACTAAAAACACACCTATAGGTGGCATTGCAGATCAGAATAATGGAACTTTTGGAACACAGGGTTTTGGTGTTGGTAATTTGCGAGGCAATCCAAGATATAAAAGTGTTGATAGTTTCATTGATGGTATACTGAAATAAAGCTCTGAGGTTTACATGAAAAGAGATGCTTGGGTTGCTGGTTGGACTAAGCCAGCTATTGATTGGTTTAAAATTCACTCCCATAGATTAGATTTTATCCCGAAAACACAAGATATTATAAATACCTATGCTAATATTGGATATAGATTGATCATAAGAGTTGGTGGCATAGATCCAAACAATCTATTCCCAACTGGGAGCATCATGGCTTGGACGGGTGAAAACCTTCCTGAGGGATGGGAATGGTATCCGCAAAATACATAAAAACTTGTTGACAAGGGAACCAAATCTGAGTAGAATACGTCTAGATAGATACTGTCGGTGAGCCGACAAACAGTTTGGCGTTGACAGAACAGGGAATCTGCTAACGGTAGGCAAGACCGCTGAATGGTCTAATATGGGTTCGAGTCCCATTTCCCGCAACCCACACGGGTTCGAAACCTGGGTGGACAGTCAACAAGGGTATCGTCCCTAGTCGAGATGTTCGAGAGAGCGTAGAGACTGCCAAGGTTCTAAATAGGAGAAATACAATGTACATCGCTAAACGAAAGTTCGCCAAGAGGTTTAAAAACATCACATAGCTGATGGCGGTTATCGTTGTTTCAAGTTGACCCCTTCAGCCAATGGCTAGAAGGGTTTTGTTTTATAGGGTCTTTGAAAACTTGATTTTAGGTGATGGGTCTGTGGCGCAGTTGGTAGCGCAGCGGACTTGGAAGACACAGGCAGTAAAAGAGGTTCGATTCCTCTGTCTTCGAGAAATGGTTTGGATCAACTCCAAACTGTCGTTTAATCCGTGGGTCGTGGGTTCGAGCCCCACCAGGCCCACCATCTAAAATTAAGATTGGTCTTTGACAACTAAATACTGTGGATGTAAACCATAGTGAATCTCAGCATGGCAGTTATGACAAGCTAGAATGCATTTTTTAAGCTCTTTAATTAGAGCTTGCTTGCTTCTAGTGGCACTCTTGAACTCGAACTCCTTGCTTGCTGGGTCTACATGGTGAAAAGCAAGTCCAGATATGCTTTTTTTGTAACCACAAATGATGCATTTGCCGCCATTGTGGTTAACACAAAATTCTTTCTGTTCTTGCATCTCACGTCTCTTTTTTAGAGTTGAACACTTTTTACACTCTGCGTTGAGATATGAGGAATTAGATCTTCCATAAAAGAAATCTCTGGTGTTGGGCATTTCTTTTAAACATTGACAACATATCTTGGTCTTTTTAAGATGTGTATCAATGTCGGCTCTGGTGTTGTGTTCTCCCCACGGTGAACATTTCAAACAGAACTTCCTATTTTGGATGTTGTGAGTTTTACCATCCAAAGTGATCTTCGTAGAAAATTGCTCTTGGCACTTAGCACATGTTTTCATGAGACACCTCCATTACTATAATGGATTTTTATAAAGTATCTCAGTTTTAAAAGTATAACAATATAGCATCTAAGATACATCACGTCTCCTTAGCTCAACTGGTTAGAGCATCCGACTCATCAGGGGTTTAAATGCCTCTTTAGGGACTGGTCGCAGTCTTTCAAAATACTTAATCGGAGGGTTCCGAGTTCGACTCTCGGAGGGGACACCACTTTCAAACCGTTTGCAGAAAACATCGAAAAACGATACTATCTGCAAACGCTTTATGCCAGCGTAGCTTATGCAGTAAAAGCTTTCGGCTCTTAACCGAATGGAAGTTGGTTAAAATCCAACCGCAGGCACCATTTAAAAAAGGAGGAACAACAAATGAAAAAGATCAAACTAAACTTCATGGTGGTTCCTCAGTTTCTTGAGACCCATTGTGAAGTTCCAAATAGAGTCAAGATAAAAATAGTAGATCCTGATGCCATTTTCTTGACTGGCATCTTGGGTGAAAGTGGACGTAAGATGGTTAAAAATGGAATACCATTTTACTTCACCCGAGAACTAGCGGATAAGTTGATAGATAAGGGGATTGCGGAAAGACTTGACAGTTAGAAAAAGAACTGTTAAAGTTGGGTAAATCGACTTCTACGGAGAGGCCATGAATCCCTACCGAAACATGACCCTGCGTGAGGCCAAGGAGGCTTTGAAAGAAATCTTCGCCAAGAAGAGGGAAGCCAAGGCTCACGGTGACCATACTGCAATCAGCAAGATGACGCAACAACAGCACATGGTAAACCAACGCATCACAAACTTGATGCAGAACTATGTTCCAACTAAAGAGCAAGTTGACAAACGAAACAGAAAGCTGGAAGATCGAAAAGAAAGGATGAGTGAGTTTGGGTTTGCCATTAGCTCCCATGCTCTTCATCGTTACAGGCTCCGCTTTGAACCAGATACAACGATGGATGGTCTTTACAAGAAGTTGCAGAACACTGACCTCATCAACTATTTGAAGATCAAATCAACTGGTGAATGCCCAATCAGAGGTAATATGGTGGCAGTCATCAAGCAAAAGTTGATTTTGACATTCAAAGAGATAGAAGAGTAATACGCCTAGATAGCTCAGTACGTTCAACAGAAAAAAGACCTGAGGTAGCTCAGTTGGTAGTAGCGTCTGCCTGAAGAGCAGAAGGTCACTGGTTCGATTCCAGTCCTCAGGACCATTTAGAATTAAACCCTTTGAAAGGGTTTAAATAGTCGGGCAGGGCTTTGACGATAGGGTAGCCGCATGGCAAACCCTATAACGGCAAAGAGCGCCGATGATACGGGGACAAACTACTCTGATAAAACCCTGCACCATTTAGAGGTTGTCATGGAAGATGTTGAAGCATATCAATGGTTGATGGCACCAGAACAGCCTAAACCAAAGCTCAAGCCAATGCCACGACACATGACGATCTGTTTCAAGCACAAGCAAAGGCAATACGGAAAGGTTCCATGCGATAAATGCATGGCTGAAGAGAAGTTTTTCAAGAACAAACCAGATTATCTTGAAGATCTTAGAAATGCCAACATCTTTGCCAAGCATACTGGTGTTTGGTTTGCAGCCATGGATCCAGGAGTAAGGTTTGGAATCAAGCATCAATGGTGGGAGTCCTTTGATGTTCCTTCTGGTGTTCTTAAGCTTATCGCTGAGAAACTTGAATCAAAGAAGATGGGTTCCTAGTAGTAGATGGCGAAAGCCATCTTTGGCCACGCCCATATTGCGTCCTCCGAAGAGCTGGGAATAGGGGGACCGTAAATGAAAGGTAAGTCATGAGAACCGTCATCCCCAAAGATCTTGTCATAAGCAACAAATGGCCACAGATGGTGGTCACTGGTAAGCCCGTCACCGTTGAGCAGGCCAAGGACATCATCTTCAGGACCGACACATCGCTGACAAGGTTCAGCAAATATGGTTGGGGAAACAACCACAGGTGGGGTGAGTGGGCTCAGAAGACGCTTGGTTTTGACCTTCTCCGTGAACCAGAAAGTGATAGGATGGATTGGGAAATCATCCAAGAGATCAAAAACAAGCTTGGCATGATAGAGACTGAGTATGTCTCTAACACATGGGCTGCTAGTTGCTTCATAGGTGGTCCCCACGGCTGGTGCCATCCCGATGGAAAGATCGAGTTCACGGATAACATAGGCAAATGGCCAAGTCTCGAAGCTGTCATTGAGGATTGGGAGAAGCTGCAGGATGCTTTCCCCTATATTGACCTTGCTGTGACGCTCATGGACAAAGAGGATTGCGAAGAAGACAAAAAGCCAGTTGTTTCTTTTTTGGTTAAGGATGGAAAGATTACCTTTACCACTGACCATGACAACATCCATCAAGAATTTGACACAGCAGACAAGATGGAGGATTTCATCACTCGTTTCAGCAGCCCCAACAGGGAACAGGGGTTGCCAGATTCATGGATCATTGAACTTGCAAAGAAGACAAAGCCAGTAATTGAGGCTGAACTGAAGAAGTAGGTAACATGGGGTTTCAGGCAGAGGCTACGACCTGCCCTATCACCGCCCCTTGAAGGCCCACCAAAGAGGTCTGGAATAAGGTGGATGACAGTTTGGGGATGGGTCAGGACCAGTGATGGGTTCGAATCCCGCCATCTCCACCATCTTGAAAAAGGTATAATATGGGTAGCGAAGACTTAGTCTTCAGGCTAAAAAAGCGGGCTGAGATACGGCGACAGATAAACACCCGTAAATCTGTTCAAGAAGGTCAACCAGATCGCATTGCTGATTTGCTTGAAGAAGCAGCTCTTCGTATTGAAGAGTTAGAGAAGAATAATACGTCACTGTAGCTCAGTTGGATTAGAGCATTTGCCTACGAAGCAAAGGGTCGGGGGTTCGAGTCCCTCCAGTGACACCACTTTTTAGAGTTAATCATGTCAAAAAGCATTCATTGGGCTAGTGAATTGATGAAAGTAGACTACAAAGATGACTGCAATGTTCCTTTTGTAGCTACCTTTAAAGTTCATAGTAATTATTGCCTTACCGAAGAGAGGCATTCTTGGCTAAAGAAAACATTAGCAAACACAGTATTGTATCAGCAAGCAATGAAACATGGTTGGGGTAGTGGTTTCAGGCTGATAAAAATATTAGAAAAAGAGCCAGTTTGGAATCAAGCCCCTGTTTGCATACCTGACGAAGAACCAGATCCGAATGTAGATGTTCTTGTCAATATAACTAAGGAGAACTAACATGTTCAAAAAAATCATCGATTGGATCCACTGGTATATCATCATCGGATTTCAAGACAATATTTGGTGGCCTTTGTTTGGCAAAGAGATTGAGCCAAAGATAGAGATGGAGGGTGATACTCTTAAGGCCCATAGGATTACTTTTGGGTTGACTCCCCAGCAGATGGCTACTATGTTTGATGTCTCGCTGAAGGAATATAAACAATGGGAGAAGAATGGATTGCTGGCTCCCCATGACACGCAAGGTCCAGTGATGGTAATGATTAAAGTCATTCAAAATCTACGCAAAGAAATCAACGAAAATAAGAGAATTTTAGAAATAGAGTTTGGTTACAAGGGAAAGATTTAACGGTCTCGTAGCTCAGGCTGCTATCGTCCAACGGATAGGGCAACGGTTTCCTAAACCGTTAATGGGGGTTCGATTCCCTCTAGCAGCACCACTTTCAAGGCTTGTCATGAAGAAACTGGTCGTTCATCAAATTTTACGCAGCACTGTGGATTTGAATGGTGTTGCTATTGATCAAGTTTCTTCCTTACTCACAAACACTGAAGGCTACCACAATATCAGATTTCAGGAGAACGAGAGCTTTGATTATGCTTATGATATTGTCGGTAGCAGATTTGAGACTGATGCCGAAGCCCGCAAGAGAATAGATGATGCAAAGAATGTCAGGCAAAAGAAGCAAGAGGATAAGCAGAAAGAAATTAAGTATTTGGAGCAGAGAATTGCCAAGCTGAAAGCCGCCAAATGAAAGCTGATATCTTCTATACCAATCCCAATCTTTCAATAGTCATACCTGGCCCCTGTCAAGCCAAGTGTGACTTTTGTTTTTGGTATCAGAAGGAAACAGATCCTTTATGGCTAACTAAGCTTGCCTATGTTTTAGATACCCTTCCAAGTTGCTTTGAGCAGGTCTCAGTGACGGGTGGAGAGCCTACTCTTAGCCCAAAGTATCTGATGCCTACGCTGGACCTTCTAGAGGCTCGTAGGGGCAAGTTTAAAAAGGTGGTTTTGACCACCAATGGCATTTTTCTTGACCGATGCCTTGAGCGTGTCAACCAGGTTGTGGATCATGTCAATATCAGCCGTCATCACTGGCTACAGGAAGAGAATGTCAAGGTTTTTGGGACTGCTCAGATACCAGACAATGACAAGTTGCAATCCTATGCCAATGCTTTGAAGGATAAGTTGACCTTCAACTGTGTCATCAAGGATATGTCGGTCCCAGATATGTATGCCTATCTGAATTATGCCCAAAAGATGGGTGTGAAACATATTAGCTTCCGACAAGAGCATGGTAAGCTTGATGCTGTGGCAATTGAGAAGCATTTAGAAGAAAAACAGAAGAAGACTGGCGTGGGTGGATGTCCTGTATGCAGGTCTTCTTTTTTTGATGTTGAAACTGGCAATGGAATCATGGATGTCAATGTCAAATACTCAGTCCTTGAGCCCAAGGATGTTATTGACGGCATCTATGAATTGGTCTTTCACTCTGATGGCAAGTTGACGGCCGACTGGGAAGCCAACGTTGTCATTGATCTCATTGCGGAGTAGTCATGACTTTTGAGCAGTTGCAGAAGACACCACAGAAGAAGGTAGACCATCTCATCCTTTGTCTTAAAGAGGTCACCCGCATGCTTGAGGAGAGCGGGGCTAAGATACTCCCGCATCTCTGCGACACAGATCAAAATGCTGGTCAGATGCTTAGAGATGCAATGGAAGGCTGTCATATCGGCTGGGAGAATTAATCATGAATCGAAATGATTTTCTCACAGGTCCAACTAGGGCACAGATAAGGGAAGAGCAGGAGAAGGCAGATGCCTTGGCCGCTTCCATTCAAGCTGCCAAAGACGCTGCCACCAAGAAGCGTATCGCTGCTCTTGAGAAAAAGAAGAATGCACTTGAACAGAGATTAACTGTCAAACAAAGTGCGTTACCAAGGACAGTTTCGTATGGCGGTTGTGGGGGTGGTGGAGGATGTGGACGATGAAGCGCGATTATTTTGTCACCGACAAATACAGTATTGCCACCAAGGAAAGAGAATGGCAAGAGGAAGAGGATAGGAGAAATAAGAAAATAGCTTATGAAAGAACAAGAGTTTTGATCAGGTCATTGGTTGCACAGGGCGCTACAGTTACAGCATGGAAGCAAAATGATGATGGTACCAAAGAACCTGCCGAAGTGAGATATATGACCTGGAGACCCGCATGATAATTGGTATCACTGGTTGCAGTGGAAGTGGTAAGTCTACAATTGCTGACTATATCAGGAGCAAGGGTTACGAAGTCATTGATGCTGACAAGGTGGCCAAAGAAATTAGACCGCAATACATTGATGATATCGTAAAGTTGTTTGGTGAAGAGATTCTTACTGATGGACAGTTTGACAATAAGAAGTTGGCTCTTTTGGTTTTTGAAGACTACTGGAAGAGACAAAAGTTAAATCACATCATGTTCCCTCCCATTGTGACTAGGTTAAAAGAGATGGTGAAGGGTAAGCGTGGTATGATCTTTATAGATATTCCAGTTCTTTTTGGGTCTGGATCAGAGCCCATGTTTGATGCTATCATTCTTGTAGCTTGTGATATCGATGTTCGTATCCAGAGACTCATTGAGGGTCGTAAACTAGACCCCGAAGTTGCCAAAAAACAGGCCCTTGCGGTCAACATCACCTATACCAATGCTGCTATGTGTGACTTGGTCCTGTGGACAGACCATGATGAACCAAAGACCATAGAACGAAAAATTGACGAATGGATAGTCTCTAAGAATGCAGGCCATCTTTTATAAAAAAGTAGTAGGATATGATGCCACTGGGAAGAATTCGCGGAGCCTGTGAGTGCTGGGATTGCGGTGGCGGTCCTGTAGTAGATAAGCGTACTGCCAGACAGCAGGAAAAGATGTTGATTGAGAATGAACTTATGGAATATTACACTGAGTTAAAGGAGGAAACCCAATGTTTGGACCTAAGAAGCCCTGCGGTTGCTAAGATATGAGCAAATCACACAATATCAGAATGGCTAAACTAAGAGCCAAGGAAAAAGAGGCTAAAGCCAAAGAAAAGGCTAAAGCCGAAGAGTTGCATAAGATCCAAGAAAAGCGAAATTTTAGTTGTATCAAATATCCGATAGTATAATAAACCTGGACCTTTTCAAGTAGTAGATGTCTTCATACCTGCATTCTGCTATGTATAGCCAACTCCAGACAACGGACAACCCAAGGGAAGGACAGGGACCGCTATTGTGACAATTCTAAACTTCATTCACATCTTTGACTTAGTTTTGTTCTTCGGAGCTATCTCCTATGGTTATTTAAGAAACGATGAGTTGAATTACAAAGTCTTTAAAGATGACAAGTTTTCTCTTTTATATTTCAGGATCATGCTAGCTCTTGTTCTACTCCTTTATTGCAGTTTGGCTGCGGAGGGAGAAATGCATGGACCATGGTTCGTGATTTACTGTTTCTATATTGCTGCTTTGCTGGTGTGGGAAGAAAGAGTTTATTTTAACAAGCGACAATACTTAGTATCACTTGTAGATATTCTAACCATAGAGGTTATACGAGAAATAATTCTCATAGCTGGTGGTTTTTGGCGAATCAATTAACACATTGGGGATACCATGAAAATGCTTTGGATATTGCTCTTGCTTTCAATCATAGCTTCTGGATGTGTAGCAGTACATCCAAGACATTATCATGAGCCCGAGCATCGTGGATATCCCATCTACAATTGGCGATAAAATTGTTGTTGACAGACTGAAATAAATGATAGAATGTAAATACAACTAAATAAGCGAACCCCTCAAAACTCAGCCCGCAGTGGCGAGTAGAATCAGGAGAGAGCCCATGAAAGACCAAGCTAAAAAGCCTGGGATCGGTGTAGTTGTAGGCCGCTTCCAAGTCCACAAACTTACTGAAGGCCATTTGGACCTTTTCAATGACGTTTTCGAGCGTCATGAAAAGGTTCTTGTTTTTTTAGGCACCTCTCCAATCAAAGCCAGCCGCAATAACCCGTTGCCCTTCAAGGCGCGACAGCTGATGCTTCATGAATACTTCCCCGCAGATAAATTGATTGTTCAAGAGATCAAGGATGTCAACAATGAGGTCAATTGGTCCAAGAACCTTGACAAGATGATCTCTGAATACATCACTAAACATTGCCCTGGTGAGAACGCCACCCTCTATGGTAGTAGGGATGGATTTATCCCCTACTATCGTGGAACCTATCCCACCATTGAGCTGCCAGCCCGCAGGGTCAACGTCTCGGGCTCCATTGTTAGAGAAGAAATCTCCAAGGGAAAACTGCTCTCCAATGCAGACTTCCGACAAGGTTACATCTATGCTTGTTTTGACCGCTATGCGACCAGCTACACCACGGTTGATGCTGTCATCTTGGATAGAAGCAAGCAGATCAAAGATTCTACCCTGCCTCTTGGTACGGGTATTCGCATTCTGTTGGGTCACAAACCCAATGATGCTGTGGACCACTGGCGAACCGTGGGTGGCTTTGTTGACATCAATCTTGATGCTTCTTGTGAAGAAGCTGTCAAGCGTGAGGGTCTTGAAGAGACCAAACTCAAGATGGGACAACCCATCTACATTGGAACAGCCAGGATCCCCTACTGGCGATATAAGAATGAGCAAGACGGCATCATGAGTATCATCTTCGAGATCAATGATTTTGTCGGCAAAGCCAAAGCTTCCGATGACATCAGCGACCTCAAGTGGTTCGACCTTGATCTTGTCCTTGAGGGCAAAGTGAAGGCCGTTCCAGAACACGAAGTCATCATCAATCTCATCAAAGCTCACCTGCAGAGGGAGCAGAATCAAAAGGAGAACAGACCATGAAAAACGAACAGGTATACATCATCCAACATGAGACAGCAACATTTTTAGTGGACGCTCAAAAGGGATTCACTCCACTCTGTCCCAATGAGCTTCCAGTTCCCGAGGGTGACAACATCGTGGCAGAATGCCTCAAGACCTTTAACAAGACCAAGTTGAAGGTGGCATCGAAGGACGCTCACCCCCAAGGGGCTGATTGGAGGGCTACGGAACCTTCTCAGATAGCCCAACCCATTCCTCAACAGGGAAAGCAGACAGACCTCTTCTGGCCAACCCATTGCGCTGTGGGAACTGATGGTTTCGAACTCATTCCTGGCTTGCCTGAGATGGCTGAGTTTGATTACATCATCTACAAGGGAGCTGAGAAGGCTATTCACGTCTACTCGGCTTGTTATCAACTATTGAAGCCCAACAGTAAAGGTGACAAGATCTCAACTGGTGTCATTGAGTTCTTGAGGGCGAAGATGATAGATACGGTCATCATCACGGGGCTGGCGACCAATTACTGCTGCATGGCTACAGCAATGGACCTCAAGGCTGCAGGTTTTGATGTCATCATGAATCTTGGAGCTTGCAGAGGCATTGGTGATGTTGCAGCCTCGATTGAGACCATGAAGGCTGCTGGCATCAAGATCGTTGACAAGACCGAAGACATCATCGTGGTTCGATAAAACAAGCAAAGGGCTTGGGTCTGTGGCTACCAAGCCCTATTGACAAGTTATCCTAAACTTGTTATACTTATCTATTCTCAATCTGGACTAGGTCATGGCTAAGACTCTTTTCTTCTTCCACGGTGGGGATGGTGAAGGTACTCATATAACCATTGTGGCCGAAAATGTGGTTGACTGCATTAGGGTCTACGACCAATATACTTTCAACCATGAACCAAGGTCCAGATTCAGAACACATTGGAGCAAGATGCCCTATGATGCAGAGAGGGGCATTCCTCTAAAAAAAGGTGCTTACGTCCGCAAGGGTTGGGACGGACCCTATAAGCCAGCTAAACTGAAAGGGAAGTAGTCATGGGCTTCAACACAGCAATTGTCATTCTCAACGATGAGTTGAATGAGATTGAAAATGATACTCGTTTCGGTCTCAAAGTTGCAGAAGCTATCCGTCAGATGGCTGGGACTGCCTATGGCAAGACCGTGAGGATAGGTCACTACTCATCCCATGTGGTTTCTTCTGCCCATGCTGACCTTCATCAGGTCATTGAAGTTCACAGAAACATTGGCACAGTCATGAAGCAGCCCAAGAGAAAGTCATCGCCATACAAGGTTGCAAAAGATGACGCCTGTCCCGATTGCGGCATGCAGGACTCCGTGAGCCTGCAATTCGGCATAGGCCCGATGCCAAAGGGCAGAACCCAAATCATCTGGACCAGTAATGATCTTCCCAAGCAATGCAAAGGTTGTTCTCAGAAGTTGGTGGACGGCAAGTGTTATACGCCTGGATGCAAGAAGGGTGAACGCGATCGTAAGAAGGAGAAGTCATGATAATCAATTCGCTGCTTGACCAGGATCTCTATAAGTTCACAATGCAATCAGCCATCCTCTTTGAGGTGCCTGGTGTAGATGTGGAGTTCAAGTTCAAATGCCGCAATGAGAACATTGATTTCCGACCAATGTTCGATGAGATCTATGCTCAGATCATTAATCTTGGAGAGGCAACCCTGAATACTGGTGACATGACGTTTCTCTCCAACCTGAAATATCTAAAGCCAGCCTACCTTGATTTCCTGCAGAACTTTCGCTTGAACCCAGAGAAAGAGATTTATGTTGGGCTTGATGGTCATAAGTTAGACATCAAGTTCAAGGGTTCGTGGGTTCGCAAGATGATGTATGAGATCTTTGTTCTCTCCATTGTCAACGAGGTCTACTTCAGTCGTCAAAACGTTGATATGGGAGTAGCGGAGGAACGTCTGCAAAAGAAGATACAGACCATCAAAGACCTCAATGACCCTGGCTTCAAGTTCACCGATTTTGGGTCAAGGCGCAGGCTCTCAAGGCAGTGGCATTTCCATGTTCTACAGACCCTCCAGAAAGAGATACCCACCACCTTGGCTGGCACCAGCAATGTGATGATGGCCAAGAGCCTTGACCTGCTTCCCATTGGCACAATGGCTCATGAGTGGCTTTGCGCCTTCCAGTCGCTTGTAAGGGTCAAAGACTTTCAGAAAGAGGCTCTGCAACGGTGGTCCAACCATTATCGTGGTGATTTGGGCATTGCTCTGACGGACACCATTGGCATTGATGCCTTCCTCAGGGACTTCGACCTCTACTTTGCAAAGCTATTCAATGGTGTCAGGCATGACAGCGGTGATATCGATGTTTTCACCGAAAAGGTCATTGCCCACTATCAGAAGCTTAAGATCGACCCCATGACCAAGTCCATCACCTATTCGGATGGTCTGACGGTTGACAAAGCCATCGAGATATATAATAAATATCACAAACGCATCAACGTTGGGTTTGGCATTGGTACCTCATTGACCAATGACACCAACATTCCTCCGCTGAACATTGTCATGAAGATGGTTTCATGCGATGGTCATCCCGTGGCAAAGATCTCTGACTCATCGGGCAAGACCATGTGTGAGGATGAGGTTTACGTCAGCTATCTCAAATCACAATTCAACGTCAAATAGGAGTTGGTCATGGGAGCCCCAGTCAACGCATTTCCTCTATTGGTTGAGTATCAGGAACCTGCCCATAAGGGCGGGGAGCGATTCACTCAGGATGTCATTGAGAAGCCTGAGGATTTGCCCAGTGGTAGAGCCTTCAAGATACTCAAGACCAACTATGACGCTGAAGATGGGACCATCTTTCAGTTGGCCAAACTTATCCATGAAAAGACTTGCCACTACAACCATGCTGACCAATGTGGTTGGTTCTACGAGAAGAACTGGGAGGGCAGTACCAGGGGCGGCTACCTGAAAAAGGCTAACAACATCATTGACAAAGGTGTTGATCTTCAATCGGCCATCAATACCTTTAAATTCCTTTAGGAGCCGCAATGGAAAAGTTCTCTTTGGCGTTGGGTGACTGGGGCAGTGATGGACATGGTCACAGCAGGGAATACATCATCAACAGTAACAAGCCCCAGATAGATATAGAGAATGCCTATAAAGCAGCCATCAAGAAAATGGGGTTTGATGTTCTGAATCTCTGCGAAGATTATGAAGACAATGTTATTCCAGCCGACCAATGGAAGAGCATTGTTGCGGCAGGATTTGATCCAGAAAATCGAGTGAATGGCTATGGCCTTTATAATGAAACAGAAGATAGCGGTGAGCAATACATGGATCCTGATGGTTTCATGGTTTTGATTCTTTGGTTCATTCAAACTGGTGACAATGAACTGCAACTTTCTCCCGAAAATAAGGTGAGTCCTCCCAATCTATTGAAGCGGCTTAATTATGGTCACGATGCCAAACTCATAGGCTATGGAGTTTTTGGGAGCTAAGATGAAAAAACCAAAGAAATACAAAATTAGCTTAGAGGTCTTGGAGACTACGGCTCATATCATGGGTCCGAGTTCTGGCGCAGCTAAGGCTCTTATGCATATCAAGAACAACCCTGGCGAATATAGGTTTTGGAAAGAGGGCGACTACATACTGGTTGAATTGATCAAAGAAGGGAAAAAGTTATGAGTTGGCTCAAAGTCACAAATCTAGAAAAGGTCATCTTTGCATCCAGATGGATTCTTTACCCCATCAATCTCTTTTTGATGGCGGGACTTGTTTTCTATGTGTCTCGCTTCTTTGTGGAGGGTATTGACACCATCAGTCATGGCTTCAACAACATGGAATCTCTCATGCTGTTCATGCTTGGCTTGGTGGATGCTGCCATGGTAGCTAATCTCATCATCATGGTTATCTTGGGTGGTCATCAGATATTCATTCAAAAGTTCCAACATGACAGTGCCCATGAGATACCTCAGTTCTTGGAGCATATGGATACTGGCATTCTCAAGGTCAAGGTTGCCCTTTCCATCAGTGGCATTACCTTGGTGCAAATCTTGAGGGATTTCTTGGATGTTGATAAGACTGATTGGACGCTCATTGTCCACAGGGCAGAACTTCACGTTGTCACACTTTTCTCCGCTCTTACAGTTGCCATCATATGGCGTGTCATTCACCCAGGAGAGGATCGACATGAAAAGCCTTAATCAGAAAGGTGAATCACCAGAAGCATTCATCACGTTTGCTGGTGCGCTCATCATGGTGCTTGCTGTGGTGTTGATTGCCACAACCCACAGAGAACGGCATCATGCCATGGGGCATCATCACTTCGTCAGCAAGGCCGAGAAAGTTATAAAACTGAAACCAATCTATGCCCCTGGTGTTACCATGATCGTAAACAAGATTCCTGTGAAAGTGTGGAAGGGAAGCTATGTTTACAAGAAGCAAGATCAAGCTGGCAAAACCATCTGGTGGGATTATGACTTTTTCATGCCCTATGATAACTATGGGGTTTATGGTAACAATCTTCCGCCCAGTGGAACATGGGCTAAGGCTCCCACTCCTCCTACCCAGGAAGACATTGAAGAAGAGGCCACGGTCAATGTAGAGGAAGATGCCGAAAGCGTAGATTCGGACCCTGGTGATGCCTCTGCAAGCGATTCTGATGCCTCTGAGAGCGATTCTGGGGCATCCGACAGCGGCAGTGGGGATTCTGGTGGCGGTGATGCGGGCGGGGGTGATGGTGGAGGCGGTGATGGGGGTGGCGGGGATTGACAAGTTATCAAAAACTTGTTATACTTTGCCATACTTCAAAGAGGAATCAATGAAAATCACTGAGCCCAAATTCTCTCTTGTTCCACAGTTCACCAGAACATCCAGCTATCGCATTGATCTGGCTTGGAAGCAGCTGGAATTTTGGCTGGATCATCAGGAAAAGGATTACGGTGTTGAATTGGAGCCTGATTTCCAGCGGGCTCATGTCTGGGACAAGAAGCGTCAGATCGCTTATGTAGAGTTTTGTCTGCGTGGCGGCAAATCCAGCAAAGAGATCTACTTTAACTGCCCAGCTTATGGCCACAACCACATCAAAGGCAAATCTCTCATGCCCG
>Ga0265326_10000174_pt1 | contig 33169 bp, 28 predicted proteins | sample 41424metaG_FD_192439 | JGI IMG/M metagenome (GOLD analysis project Ga0265326, IMG submission 192439) | Rhizosphere microbial communities from Carex aquatilis grown in University of Washington, Seatle, WA, United States - 4-14-24 metaG | ecosystem: Host-associated > Plants > Roots > Rhizosphere... | reverse complement strand
GTGCCGGCACGCGCCAGCTCGATCACCTGGCGACGGACCTCGGGCGGGTAACTCCTCGGCATCTGCTGCTTCCTCTCTGCCAGCAGACTCCAGTATCCCGACTCCACTTTCCCGGGGTCAGATCACCGTGTCCACCGAAACGGGGGAAGTCCAGGTATCGGCTTCCCAAGCCGAAGGTCGCGGGTTCGAGGCCCGTCGTCCGCTTCGTAGGAATCGCCTGCTGTGGCCGCTTTCTGCGCCCTGACGACGCCTTCTGGGCGCCGAGGGTCTGCCGCGCGCTGCGCTCCGCGACGTGGCGCGCCCGAACAAGGAGGGCTCGACGGGCCGGGCGCTGACCGGCTGGACGCTCGTCGTCCTGGCCGAGGAGGCCGACGAGCCGGCCCCGGTCGACCCGCCCGTGGCGGGCGCGCCGCCCCGCTGTGCACGCCGCAGCCTGAGCGGGCATCCGTTCCGCAGCGGGCCGCCGTGCTTGACACAAGGTGGGCATCGACGTAAATTGTCCTCTAGAGGAGACCATCGTTTTTTGTCACAAAACAGAGTGGTGTTCGGAACCTCGGAGGAGGATTGATGACTGTCACCCGTTGCACGGGTCCCACAAGCTGTGAAGGGGGGCCGGAATGAGCGCCCGGGCAGTGCCGCGCGACGCCGCCGTCGGCGAAGGCGGGCTCTTCACGCGCCAGGCCTCCGGCCTCGTGCGCGAGATCGGCGTGCCGGCTGCGGTCGGCATGTCGATCGGCTCGGTCGCATGCGTCAACCTGCTGATCGCCTTCCCGGGCTTCACCTCGGCGTTCAGCAAGGTCGACTTCTACGTGCCGATCCTGTCGGCGGGCGTCTTCTGGCTGATCGCCATGCTCGCCTACCGCCACCTCGTGCAGGCGATCCCGCGCGCCGGCGGCGAGTACGTCTACGTCTCGCGCATCATCTCCCCGCTCGCCGGCGCGCTCGCGGGCATCGCCACCGCGATCATCCTCATCTTCACGCTCGCGGCGAACATCAACATCGCGGCGACATACACGCCGTTCATGTTCACCGCGCTCGGCGACGCGTTCGGCAGCTCCGGGCTCTCGAACCTGTCCGGGCACCTCACCGGCCAGCTCCCGGTCGCGCTCATCAGCGCCGGCATCCTGCTCGTCGTCGGCGCCGCGGTGATGCTCTCGCTCAAGCGCCTCGCGCAGGTCGTGCTCGCGATGGTGATCGTGCAGTTCGTCGCGCTGCTCGTGCTGGCGATCCTGCTGCTGACGCACTCGACTGCCGACTTCGCGGCGGCGTTCGGGCGCTACAGCCACCACCCCGACGCCTACCGCGCCCTCGTGGACCTCGGCAAGGCGAAGGGGATTCCGTACGGCGTCGGCGTCTCCGCCATGGTCGCGCTGCTGCCGGTCGGGATCCTCGCCTACAGCGGCGTGCTGTACTCGCACTACCTCGGCGGGGAGATGCGCAAGCCGGGGCGGACGTATCTCTGGGCTTCGAGCATCAGCATCCTGCTGCTGATGGGCGTCTGGGTCCTCCTGTGGGCGCTCGTTCGCCACACGGTCGGGCTGCACTTCGTGCAGGCGCAGGCGAACGTCGCCGCCGCCGACCCGAACGGCTACGGCAAGATCACCGGGCTCGCCTCCGGGATCGGGGCGCTCGGCTACGGCCTCGTCCTGTCCGGCGACCCGATCAGCAAGATCCTGATCGGCGTCGCCGTCCCGATCGCCTCGGTCGCCGTCGGGCTGACGTTCACGGCGATCGTCGCCCGCGTGCTGCTGGCGCTCGCGTTCGATCGCATGCTGCCGGTCGGGATCGCGAAGGTGAGCCAGCGCACGCACGCGCCGGTGACGGCGATCGCGATCGTGATCGTGGTCGCGATCGGCTTCTGCGTGCTGCTGTCCTACACCGACATCACCGGCATGCTCTCGCTGCTGAGCCTGTTCCTCCTGCTCGTGGTGCTGGGTGGCGGGATCGCCGCGACATTCCTCGCGCATCGCCGGCCGGACCTGGTGCTGAAGCCGGGGCAGACCGAGGTCGCGCGCTGGCTCGGCGTGCCGCGGAGCACGTGGGCCGGCGGCCTGACGACGGCGTTGGCGACGTTCGCGATCATCGAGATCGTGGTACACCGCAGCGTGTACCTCGTGCTCGACGCGCAGTCGGTCATCTCGATCGTCGTCGTCCTGCTCGCCGGCCCCGTGGTCTACCTCTGCGCCCGCGCGATCCGGCGCCAGCGCAGCGACATGGACCTCAGCATGGCGATGCACGAGCTTCCCCCGGAGTGACGATGCTCGGATTCCGCAAGAAGACGTCCGCAGCGCCCCGTCGCGCGCTGCGGATCTACTTCGCCACCGACGTGCACGGCTCCGACCGCTGCTTCCGCAAGTTCCTCGCCGCCGCCAAGGTGTACGAGGCCGACGTGCTGCTGCTCGGCGGCGACGTCGCCGGCAAGGGCCTCGTGCCGATCCAGGCGGAGAACGGGCACGTGCGGGCCACGGTCCGCGGCGAGCCGGTGACCGTGCCGGCGGCCGAGGAGGATCGCCTGCGCGCCGAGGTCAACCGCATGGGCTTCTATCCCGTTCGCATGGAGGTGGAGGAGATCGCGCGCATGCGCGAGGACACGCCGTACGTCGAGCAGCGCTTCCGCGAGGAGATCGTGCGGCAGTTGGAGGGCTGGTGCGATCTCGCGGCGGAGCGCCTCGAGCCGGGGGTGCGCTGCATCATCACCCCCGGCAACGACGACCCGTTCGAGATCGACGCGGTGCTCGAGGCGCATCCGCGCATCGAGTGCCCGGAGCGGCAGCTGTGCGACCTCGGGCCGGTGCTGCTCGCCAGCCTCGGCGACGTCACGCCGACGCCGTGGAACACGGACCGCGAGTACTCCGAGGAGGAGCTCGCGGGCCGGATCGCGGAGATGATGGACGCGGTGCCCGCGGGCCGGCAGACGGTCGTCAACTTCCACTGCCCGCCGTACGGCACCGGCCTCGACACCGCCGCCGAGCTCGACGAGACGCTCAAGCCGGTGATCCGCGGCACGCGCCCGAGCATGGTCCCGGTCGGCAGCAGAGCCGTGCTGGAGGCGATCGAGAAGTACCAGCCGGCCGTCGCGCTGCACGGCCACATCCACGAGTCGCGCGCCGCGCAGAAGATCGGGACCTCGCTGTGCCTGAACCCGGGCAGCGACTACTCGAACGACGTGCTGCACGGCGCGGTCGTCGACCTCGCCGAGGACGGGAGCTGCATTGACTTTCTGTTCACCACAGGATGAGGTCGTGATTGACATGCGGCATGACGCCGAGGGCCCGCTCGCCGATCCCGTTGCGGAGGCGCGGCGCCTGGTCGATGCGGCCGAGCGCGGCGGGCTGACCGTCCGCACGCTCGGCGGGACGGCGATCTACCTGCAGTCGCCGAGTCAGCAGCCGCTGCTGCCGCGGGCGCTGAAGGACATCGACCTCGTCACCACGCGCGAGGACGGGCACCGGCTGCTCGAGCTGCTTCCGCAGCTCGGGTACGTCGGCAACGAGATGTTCAACGCCCTGCGGGGGGCGCGCCGGCAGATCCACCGCGACCCCCGCCACGAGCGCGACCTCGACGTCTTCGTCGAGGAGTTCTCGCTCTGCCACACGCTGCCCATCGCCGCGCGGCTGGAACGCGAGCGCTACACGCTGCCGCTCGCCGAGCTGCTGCTGACGAAGCTGCAGATCGTCGAGCTCAACGAGCGCGACGAGCGCGACATCTACTCGCTCTTCCATGCCCACGAGCTGACCGAGGGCGACGCGCGCGGAATCGAGGCGGACGTGATCGCCGGGCTGTGCGCGGCCGACTGGGGCCTGTGGCGCACGTGCAAGGGCACCATCGAGCGCTGCCTGGCTGACGTGGGCGGCTATCGGCTCGAGCGTGCGGCGAGCGCCACGATCGCGGAGCGGCTCGAGGGCCTCTGGAAGCGGATCGAGGCGGAGCCCAAGAGCGGCAGGTGGAAGCGCCGCAGCCGTCTCGGCGAGCGCAAGCGCTGGTACGCCGAGCCGGAGGAGGACTAGCCGCATGTCGGGCCTCCGGTCGGTCGGCGTCGAGCTCGACGTCCCGGCACGCATGCGCGACGGCATCGGGTTGCGCGCAGACGTCTACCGGCCGGCCGGCGACGGGCCATGGCCGACGCTTCTGTGCCGGACTCCCTACGGCAAGGACGCGCCGGAGTGGATCGACCCGCTCGCCGCCGCGCGGGCCGGCTTCCTCGTCGTCGTGCAGGACACGCGCGGGCGCTACGCCTCGGAGGGCGAGTGGCGCCCGCTGCGCCATGAGCGCGAGGACGGCTACGACTCGGTCGAGTGGGCGGCCCGCCTGCCCGGCTCGAACGGTCGCGTCGGCATGTACGGCCTGAGCTACTTCGGGAGCACGCAGCTGATGGCGGCGATCGATCAGCCGCCCTCGCTGGCGGCGATCGCGCCGTCGCTGACGTGGTGCGAGCCGCTCGACGGACTGCTCGCGCGCGGGGGCGCCCTGGAGTTGGGGCTCGCGCTGCCGTGGGACCTGCTCATGGGCGTCGACGAGCTGGAGCGCACGCTGCCGGCCGCCGAGCGCGAGGCGCGCGTCGCGGCGTTGCTGGACGAACACGATCGGCTGACACGCAACGCGTGGTGGGAGCTGCCGGCCGGCGAGGCGATGCTGCGCCGGCACCGGACCCAGGACCTCGGCGGGCTCGGTGGGGATCCGGCGGTCGCGGACTGGAGCCGCGTCGCCGGGCGCCACGAGCGCGTGACCGTGCCGAGCTTCCACATCGCGGGGTGGCACGACGCCTTCCTGCAGGGAACGCTCGACAACTACACGGCGCTCGCCGGCCTCGGCCGTTCGGCGCGGTTGGTCGTCGGTCCGTGGACGCACTTCCAGCCGTTCGCCGACCCGGTCGGCGAGCTGTGCTTTGGCTTGCGCTCCAGCCGCCTGGGGGTGCCGGTCCATCCGGAGGGCGACCTCAACGACGTGCAGCTGGCATGGTTCCGCCGCCAGCTCGATCCCGCCGCGAGCGGCGAGCCGGAGTCCGCGTCACCGGTGCGGATCTTCGTGATGGGCCGCAACGCCTGGCGCGACGAGACATCGTGGCCGCCGGAGCGAGCATGCGAGCAGCGCTGGTTCCTCGGCGCCGGCGACGTGCTCGCCGCTGGCGCCCCGGCAGCCGACGCGCAGCCCAGCCGCTTCGTCTACGACCCGGCCGATCCCGTGCCCACGCGAGGCGGGTCGCTCGTGATGGCCCCGGAGTTCGCCGCGGGCCCGTTCGACCAGGCGGCGGTGGAGGCACGTCCCGACGTGCTCGTCTTCACGTCCGAGCCGCTCGCGCGCGAGCTGGAGGTGACCGGCCGCGTGTGCGTCGTGCTGCACGCCGAGTCCTCGGCTCCCTCGACCGACTGGGTCGCGCGGCTCTGCGACGTGCATCCGGACGGCCGCTCGTTCAACCTGTGCGACGGGATCGTTCGCCTCGGCGAGGGTGCGGACCGCCTACGGCGCATCGAGATCGACCTGTGGTCCACTAGCAACGTGTTCCTGCCCGGCCACCGGCTGCGGGTGCAGGTCACGAGCAGCTGCTTCCCGCGCTGGGACCGCAACCTCAACACCGGAAACCAAGGCAGCGTGCGCATCGAGGTCGCCCGCCAAACCGTCTACCACGCCGGCGAACGGCCCTCCTGGATCGAACTGCCGGTGATCCCTGCGCGCGGGGACGGGGCTTGAACCCGCCGCCAGCGAGTGAACTAGTATGTTCTCCGAGGCAGACGGGCGTTTTGCGCGCCGTCACACACCACCCAGCGGGAGGGCGGGATGAGCGGCATCGAGACGAAGCGTGAGGTTCGGCCGGTCAGAGCGCTCTCGCACGCCATCGACGTACTCGAGGCGCTCGCCGCCAAGGGCGAGATGGGCGTGACCGAGATCAGCCGCGAGATCGGGCTCAGCAAGACCGCCGTCTACAACATCCTCGGCACGTTCGAGGGACGGCGGATGGTCAATCGCGATCCGCACACGTCGCGCTACCGGCTCGGCTGGCGCGTCTACGAGATCGGCACCGAGCTGCTGCGTCACAGCGAGCTGGCGCCGCTTGCGCGTCCGCTGCTGAAGGAGCTTGCGCAGCGCACGGGCGAGACCGTGCTGTTCGGCATCCTCGACCGCACGGGCGTCACGTACGTCGACCGCGTCGAAAGCGAGCGCTCGATCCGCATGGTCGCCGCTCGCGGCCGCCAAGCCCCGCTGCACTCGACGGCGTCCGGGAAGGTGCTGCTCGCACACCAGTCGCAGGCGTTCGTCGACGACGTGCTGGCCGGAGCGCTGCCCGCGTTCACCCCGACGACGATCACCGATCCGGACAAGCTGCGCGCGGAGCTGCGGCGTGTCGTCGAACGGGGGTACGCCGAGTGCGTCGGCGAGAACGAGCCTGAGATCTGCAGCATGTCGGTGCCGGTCCGCGACTACAGCGGCGAGGTCTGCGCCGCGCTCACGATCGCCGCTCCGACCACGCGCTTCGGCGAGCCCGAGCGGGATGCGGCGCTGGTGGTGCTGCGCGACGTCGCGGGCGCGCTGTCGGTGCAGCTCGGCGCCCGCCGCGAGCTCGCGGCCGAGTCGGTCTGAGCCGCCTGCTTCACGGCTCGAGCCGGCTCACTCCATCGCCCTGACCCGGCGCGCCCGGCGCGCGTAGCGGGCACACAGCTCCTGGGCCGTTGCGCCTGGCGAACGGCGGTTGACAGGCGCTGCCCGGAGCCGGTATAACCGGTCGGCAGGGCGTAACGCTGTTTGCGAGGAGAAAACATCATGAGCACCACGTCGACTGACACGCGGACCTACGGCCACCACATCGGCGGGCGGAGCGTTCCCGGCGATGCGCAGATCGAGCGGCGCAGCCCGGCGACGGGCCAGCTCGTGGCCCGCTTTGCGGACGGCACGCCGCAGGACGTCGCGGCCGCCGTGGAGAGCGCACGCACGACGTTCGACAGCGGCGTCTGGTCGGACCTCCCCGGAGCTGAGCGCGCGCGTGTGCTGCTCCGTCTCGCGGCCCTCGTCGGCGAGCGGCGCGAGCAGCTGGCGCGCGTCGACGCGGACGAGGTCGGCAAGCCGCTGCGACTGGCGCGCGGCGACGTCGACGCGACCGTGGCGCACATCGAGTACGCCGCAGCACTCGCGCACGAGCTGCGCGGCGACACCTACACGAACCTCGGGCCCGCGTACGTCGGGCTCGTGCAGCGCGAGCCGGCCGGCGTGGCGGGGCTCATCACGCCGTGGAACTTCCCGGTGCTGAGCTACGGCGAGAAGGTCGCCTATGCGCTGGCGGCCGGCTGCACGATCGTCCTCAAGCCGTCGGAGCTCACCTCCGGCTCGGCGCTTGAGGTCACGGCCCTCGCCGAGGAGGCAGGCGTGCCCGCCGGCGCGATCAACGTCGTCACCGGCCGCGGCGCGACGGTCGGCCAGGCGCTCGTGGAGAGCCCGGGCGTCGACTACGTCTCGTTCACCGGCTCGACGGCCACCGGCGCGCGGATCGCCGCCGCGGCCGCCAAGACGCTCAAGCGCGTCTCGCTCGAGCTCGGCGGCAAGGGCGCGAACATCGTGCTCGCGGACGCCGACCTCGACGACGCGGTCGACGGCGCCCTCTTCGCGAGCTTCTTCAACACCGGCGAGTGCTGCGTCGCGGGCTCTCGGCTGCTGGTCCAGGACGCGATCGCCGACGCGTTCGTCGAGCGCCTCGCCGAGCGCGCGCGGCGGATCCGCGTCGGCGGGCCGGACGACGACGCGGCCGAGATCGGCGCGCTGATCCACGAGGACCACGCCGAGAAGGTGCTCGACCTGATCGCGTCGGGGACCGCGGAGGGCGCACGCCTCGTGTGCGGTGGCAGACGCCTCGACGGCGAGCACGCCGACGGCGTCTTCGTCGCGCCGACGGTCTTCGACGGGGTGCGGCCCGAGGCGCGCATCTTCCGCGAGGAGATCTTCGGGCCGGTGATGGCGGTGACGCGCTTCGGCACCGTCGACGAGGCGATCGCGCTCGCCAACGACACGGCGTACGGGCTCGGCAACAGCGTCTGGACGAAGGACCTCGACACGGCGTTGCGCATGACGCGCGAGCTGCAGTCGGGCACCGTCTGGGTCAACACGACGATCGACGGCGCCCCGCAGATGCCGTTCGGCGGGATGAAGGCGTCCGGCTACGGCCGCGAGTGCGGCCGCGCGGGCCTGGAGGAGTACACGGTGCTCAAGAGCTGCGTCATCCGCAGCGGCAAGCGCGACCCCTTCTTCGCCTAGATGTCTCCCGCAGGCGCGGAGGCGGGCGCCGTGCAGGCGCTGGAGCAGGCCGGGCTCGTGGCCGTCGTGCGCGCACGCTCGGCCGCGGATGCCGTCGAGGTCTCGGAGGCGCTCGCCGACGGCGGCGTGCGCGCGATCGAGGTCGCCTTCACGACGCCGGACGCGGCGGAGGCGATCGCGACGCTCGCCGAGCGGCTGGCGGGGCGCGCCGTCGTCGGGGCCGGCACGGTCGTGTCCCGGTCGCAGGCCGACGAGGCGATCGCCGGCGCCGCCGCGTTCCTCGTGAGCCCCGGCGTCGACGCGGACGTCGTCGGCCACGTGCGCGCGGCCGGGCATGCGATCCTGCCCGGCGTCGCGACCCCCACGGAGGTCATGGCGGCCGCGCGGCACGGCCTGCGCGCACTCAAGCTCTTCCCCGGCAGCCTCGGCGGGCCGGACCACCTGCGGGCCCTGCGGGGACCGTTCCCGGGCGTGCGGTTCATGCCGACGGGCGGGGTCTCGCTTGCGAGCATCCCCGCCTGGTTCGGCGCCGGCGCCTTCGCCGTGGGGATCGGTGAGCGCCTCGCGCCACCTCTGATCCACGACGACGAGCACCGCGCGGCCGTGGCGGCGGCCGCGCGGGAGCTCGTCGACGCCGTCGACGGCTGCCGCGCCGCGCTCGCCCCGGCTGGAGCGGCGCGATGAGCTCGATCCAGGCCGACCCGCCCGAGCGCCGTACGCCGCGGACGCTGAGCGTCGAGGAGGCGCTCGAGTTCGCCGCAGTCCAGGTGCGCAGACTGGTCGAGCGAGCGCCGGGCGAACTGCCGACCTACACCAGCGAGGGGCGCTGGGTGACGGACCCGGACCCCTGGGCGCCGAACTGGGCCGGAGGGTTCCTCACCGGGATGATGTGGGTCTTCGCGCGCCGCACGGGCGACGCGTGGTGGCGCGAGCGCGCCGAGGCGTACAGCCTGGCGCTGGAGCCGCGCGCGGACGACACGAGCACGCACGACCTCGGGTTCGTGCTGGAGCCGAGCTGGGGCCGCTGGTACGAGCTGGAGCCGACGGAGCGGGCGCGCGACGTGCTCATCCGCGGCGGACGCACGATGGCTCGGCGGCTGCAGCCCAACGGCGGCTACCTCAGCACCTGGGTCCACCCGGGAAGCACGTTCATCGACGTGATGATGAACGTCGGCATCATCTTCCGGGCGGCTGCGCTCGATGACGACCCGGCCCTGCGCGACGTCGCGCTGCGGCATTGCTGGACGAGCCGGCGCCACCTGATGCGGGGGGACGGCAGCACGGCGCACGAGGGCTGGTTCGACCCGTCTTCGGGCGAGTTCCTGCGCAGCGCGACGCACCAGGGCTGGCGGTCGGACTCGACGTGGGCGCGCGGGCAGGCGTGGGCGATCTACGGCTTCGGCACGGCCTACCGCCACTCCGGCGAGCCGCAACTGCTGGACGCCGCGCGGCGGGCCGCGGACTTCTACGTCGAGCACACGCCCGCGCACGGGATCCCGCCCAACGACTGGCACGATCCGGACAGCGAGCTGCCGCGCGAGGCGTCGGCGGCCGCCATCGCGGCGGCCGGCATGCTGCACCTGGCCGAGCTCGTGCCGGCGGGCGAGGCCGAGGGCTACCGGCGCTACGCGCTGACGACGCTCGAGAGCCTGCGCTCGACGGAGTACGTCGCCGCCGACAGCCCCGGCTACGAGGGCGTCCTGCGGCACGCGACGTACCACTTCCGCGACGGCCTGGGGATCGACGAGAGCGTCATGTGGGGCGACTACTACTTCGTCGAGGCGCTGGACGTCGCGGCCGGCCTCAAGCGATGACGGCCCGGCGCGGCCTCGTCACGTTCGGAGAGACGATGGGGCTCGTCACCGCGGACGAGCCCGGGCCGCTCGACGCGACGCGAACGCTGGCGCTCGGCATCGGCGGCGCGGAGAGCAACGTCGCCATCGGTGTGCGGCGGCTGGGCGGCCAGGCGACGTGGTTCGGGCGCGTGGGCGACGACGCCGTCGGCACGATGATCGAGCGCCGGCTCCTGGGTGAGCAGGTCCGCGCGCTCGTGATCCGCGACCCCGGCTTCACCGGACTGATGGTCAAGCACCGCCGCTTCGGCAGCCGCGTGAGCGTCGACTACCACCGCGCCGGGAGCGCCGGGTCGCGTCTGGCGCCGGACGACGTGCCGGCCGAGCAGATCGGGCGCGCGGCGGTCCTGCACCTGACCGGCATCACGCCGGCGCTGAGCGACAGCGCGCGGGAGGCCACGCTGCGCGCCGTCGCTGTCGCGCGAGCTGCGGGCGTCGCCGTCTCGCTCGACGTCAACTACCGCTCGAAGCTGTGGAGCGCAGACGCCGCCCGGCCCGTGCTGCGCGAGCTGGTGGCGCAGGCGGACGTCGTCTTCGCAGGCCCCGAGGAGGCCTGCGTCGTGCTGGGCGAGGACGGGGCGCCGCGCGAGCTGGCCCGCGCGCTCGGAGCGCTCGGACCCGGCGAGGTCGTCGTCAAGCTCGGCGAGCGCGGCTGCCTGGCCGCGATCGACGGGCGCGAGCACGAGGTCCCCGCGCTCGCGACGACCGTCGTCGACCCGGTCGGAGCGGGCGACGCGTTCGTCGCCGGCTACCTCGCGGAGCGGCTGCGCGAGGCGCCGCCCGAGCAGCGTCTGGCGACGGCGGTGGCCGCCGGGGCCTGCGCCGTGAGCGTCCCCGGGGACTGCGAGGGGATGCCGTGGCGCGACGAGCTCGACGCACTAACCGGGGCGGAGGAGGAGGTCGTGCGGTGATACCATGTTTGCGAAGAGAGAGATGCGTTTTGCTGTACAAAACGCATCGGAACGGGAACGCAGACCCCATGGAGGTGGCGGCATGACCCACGCGACTACGAGCGCCACCGGCGAGGCGGCCGGGCAGGCGGAGCAGCCGCTCGCGCTGCTGGAGGGCGTCAAGATCGTCGCCTTCACGACGTTCCTCGTCGGACCCGCGGCGGTCCAGTACCTCGCCGACATGGGGGCCGACGTCGTCAAGATCGAGGAGCCGCACCACGGGCCGCACGAGCGCCACTGGTCCGGCGCCGACACGCACCTCAACGGCGAGAGCCTGCTGTTCCTGATGAGCAGCCGCAACATCCGCAGCGCCGGGCTCAACCTCAAGCATCCAGGCGGGCAGGCCGCGGCCGCGGCGCTGTGTCGCGAGGCCGACGTCGTCGTCTCCAACTTCCGCCCCGGCGTGATGGAGCGCCTCGGCCTCGGCTACGAGCAGCTGCGCGAGGACAACCCGGGCCTGATCTACGCGACCGCGTCGGGCTACGGCTCGAAGTCGGCCTACCGCCACCTGCCGGGGCAGGACCTGCTCGTCCAGTCGCTCACCGGGCTCCCGTCGATCACCGGCCCGGCGGGCGCCCCGGTCGCCGCCGGCGGGGTCATCGTCGACCAGCACGCGGCGACCCTGCTCGCGCTCGGCATCGCCGGCGCGCTCGTCGCGCGGGCGCGGAGCGGGCAGGGGCAGGAGCTCGAGGTCACGATGCTGCAGTCGGCGCTCGACCTGCACGCGGAGGCGCTCGCCTGCCATCTCAACGGCGCGCCGCTCGAACGGCCGCGGCAGGGGCTCGCCACGACTTACCACGAGGCGCCCTACGGCTTCTACGCGGTGACCGACGGCTACGTGGCGCTGTCGATCTCTCCGATCGCGCAGATCAGCGCCGCGCTCGGCGACCCGCCGGAGCTGGCGCCATGGCTCGATCCCGCGCTCGCGTTCTCGCGCCGGCAGGAGATCTACGACGCGCTGGCGCCGCTCCTCACGGACTTCACGCGCGAGGGGCTCGTGAGACAGCTGCGCGAGCACGACGTGTGGTGCGCGCCGGTGAACAGTTGCGACGAGGCGCTCGGCGACGCGGTCGTGCGCGAGAGCGGCGCGATCGCGACGTTCGAGCATCCGGACGCCGGGCAGGTGCGCGTGATCGGGCACCCGATCGCCTACGGCTCCGGCACCGCCACGGTGCGGCGCGTGCCGCCGCGGCTGGGCGAGCACACGCGCGAGGCGCTCGCGGAGGTCGGCTACGGCGCCGAACAGATCGACGAACTGGCAGCAGAAGGAGTGATCCGATGACGGACTCGGCAACGTCGAGCGCGAAGTACTTCGAGGACTACGGCGTGGGGCAGCGCTTCGTCAGCCGCGGACGCACCGTCACCGACGCCGACATCCGCATGCACGTGGGCGCGACCGGCGCGGATCACCCCAACCACACCGACGAGGAGTACTGCAAGGCCCACCCGATCATCGAGCGCGTCTGCGCCCACGGGCTGCTGGTGCTCGGCCTGGTGGACGGCTTCATCACGCAGGAGCTCCCACAGCGGATGGGCCCGTCGATGAACTACGGCCACGACAAGGTCCGCTACATCAAGCCCGTCTACACGGGCGACACGATCCATGCCGAGATCGAGATCGCCGAGTGTCGCCCCAAGGGCGACGAGTGGGGGCTCGTGCGGCTCGACGTGCGCGCGGTGAATCAGCGCGGCGACGTCGTGCTGTTCGACGAGCACATCCTGATCGTCCAGCGCAAGGCGGCCGCGGACCCGGGCTACCGCGTGCCGGGCGACCCAGTCGCCGGAGAGCTGGTGCGATGAGCAGGCCCGGTGTCATCGGCCGCTGGCGCGCCTCGCGGCACTCGGCCCTGTCCCACGGCGAGCGCTGCGACGTGATCGTCGTCGGTGGGGGCGCGGCCGGCTGCGTGCTCGGCAACCGCCTGAGCGAGGACGGCTCGACCCGCGTGCTGGTGCTCGAGGCCGGCCGCGCCGACGCGCTGTGGGACCTCTACATCCACATGCCGGCGGCGTTCGCGTTCATGATCGGCAACCCGCGCTACGACTGGATGTACGAGTCGGAGCCCGAGCCGTTCATGCACGGCCGGCGCATCGCGCATGCGCGCGGCAAGCTGCTCGGCGGGTCGAGCTCGATCAACGCGATGAACTTCCAGCGCGGCAACCCGATGGACTACGAGCGCTGGGGCGCGGAGCCGGGCATGCAGGAGTGGGACTTCGCGCACTGCCTGCCGTACTTCAAGCGCATGGAGACCTGCATGTCCGGCGCCGACGACTGGCGCGGCGGGCAGGGGCCGCTCAAGGTCGAGCGCGGGCCGGGCACCAACCCGCTCTGCGACGCGCTGTTCGAGGCCGTCAGACAGGCGGGCTACTCGCTCACCGACGACATCAACGGCTACCGCCAGGAGGGCTTCGGCGGGTTCGACCGCAACATCTACCGCGGCCGGCGCCTGAGCGCCGCGCGCGCCTACCTGCACCCGATCGCCGACCGGCCGAACCTGGAGGTGCAGTGCCGCGCCTTCGTGACGCGCGTGCTGCTGGAGGGCAGGCGCGCGGTCGGCGTCGAGGTCGTCCAGGACGGCGCGACCCGCCGCGTCTTCGCCGACGAGGTGATCCTCTCCGGCGGCGCGATCAACTCGCCGCAGCTGCTGCAGCTGTCGGGCATCGGCAACGCGGCCGAGCTGGAGCGCGTCGGCGTCAAGCCGGTCCACGACCTGCCCGGCGTCGGCGAGAACCTGCAGGACCACCTGGAGACGTACGTCCAGTACGCCTGCAAGGAGCCGGTGACGATGGTGCCGGCGCTGAAGTGGTGGAACCGCCCGAAGATCGGCCTGCAGTGGCTGCTCGCGCGCAGCGGCCCCGCCGCCACCAACCACTTCGAGACCGGCGGCTTCGTCCGCAGCAACGACGACGTCGACTACCCGAACCTGATGTTCCACTTCCTGCCGCTGGCGATCCGCGTCGACGGGACGCTGCAGAAGGGGCACGGCTACCAGGGTCACATCGGGCCGATGTACTCCGACGCGCGCGGGTCGGTGAAGATCAAGTCCGCCGATCCGCGTCAGCACCCGGCGCTGCGCTTCAACTACCTCTCGACCGAGCAGGACCGGCGCGAGTGGGTCGAGGCGATCCGCTGCGCGCGGGAGCTGCTCACCCAGCCGGCGTTCGACCGCTACAACGGCGGCGAGCTGTCGCCGGGGCCGGCGGTCGAGACGGACGAGCAGATCCTCGACTGGGTCGCGCGCGATGCCGAGACGGGGTTGCACCCGTCGTGCACGGCGAAGATGGGCGTCGGCGAGGACGCGGTGCTCGACCCGGCATCGCTGCGCGTCTACGGGATCGACGGCCTGCGCGTCGTCGACGCGTCGTCGATGCCGCACATCACCAACGCGAACATCTACGCGGCCGTCGTGATGCTCGCCGAGAAGGCGGCGGACCTGATCCGCGAGCAGACGCCCCTGTCGCCGCTCGAGCAGCCGTACTATCGCCACGACGGTCCTTTCCACGAGGGTCCGGGCAGCAGCGATGCGGACGCCGCACCGCGGAGCCCGATGACCCAGTAGGACGAGCGGACGAGCCCGTGCCGCGTCTGTGCGCTCGACCGCATTCCCTACAAACTTGGTAGAGAAGGTGCTATTGTTTTTCGAACCGACCGGATCCAGCCGGCGACGCGCTTCCACGTCCGCCGGAGGGGTGAGCTCCGGTCCTGAATCTTCGTGTCATCCAACGGGGGTGATGCGGCAAAACACATCGAAAGGATGTGATCGCAAGTGAGCAGAACCACGCCCGCACTTCGCCGGGCTCCGCTGCTGGTCGCCATGATGGTGGCAGCGCTGCTGTCGCTGACGGCCGGCGTTGCCGCGACGACGGCGAGTGCACTCTCGTTCCCACTGACGGGCACGCTCCTACTCGCGAGCGGCGACGACAGTGGCGGCAGCCCGACGGGATCGTACTTCGTGATGAGAGATCCGGGCGGCAATCCCATAATCAACTCGAGCACCGGCCAGACCTACACGCTGCTCGCAGCGGGGACGAACGGGCTGAGGCTCTTCACGTACGACGACGGACCGACGCCGGCGTTCGACGGAAGCGGCAACGCGCTCGCCGACACGATCATCCAGCCGACGGCGTTCTTCGGCGTGCTATTCAGCGTCGCCGCGCCGAGCGGCAACCCGGTCCCGAGGATCGTCGTCCACCTGAGCTACCCGACACCCACGATAAGCGTCGACCTGCGTGCCTGGACCGCGTACTGGAACGACCAGTCCTTCAACCAGGGCGCGCTGTTCAACGCGACCTCGTACAACCCGATATCGAGGAGAATCGTGCTCGACTGGAGCTCGGCCATAACCTCCGGTCCGTTCACGGGTTTCACAGGCAGCTGGCACGTCGAGGGTACGCTCACCCATCTACATTAAGTCCTCCAAGGGGTGGCGCGATCGCACTGCCCTCGGTGAAACGCACGTCCGGGGCCGGCTCACGCGAGCCGGCCCCGTCTCGTGGTGGTGCTGCCGGCCGGGCCGGTTGCGATCGAGCGGCCGGCGGCGGGGTTCCGCAGCGGAGCGACATCTGCCTGCAAATCGCCGCAATTGTCGTTCCGGCCCACCTATTCTCCACCAACTTGGTCGGGAAAGTGCTATTGTTTTTCGAACCGTGTACCTCCCGTCCTCCCAGTCGCCAGCCGTGCTCCGCATCTTCGGCGCTGTCCTGCTCCTGTCGCTCGCGCTGTGGGCGGGCGCCGCCGGCGCAGCAGGCGCCTCCCACCCGGCGAGACCGACCGGCGCCCGCCTGGCATTGACGCAGCTGAAGGTCGTCGGGCAGAGGCTGACGATCGCCGGCCACGCCGCGCTGCCCGGCCGCGCCGCCGCCCAGCGCGGCCGCACGAGCATCGCGTTCACGCTGAAGGACGCCAGGCGCAAGGTCGAGCGCTTCTCCACCAGACTCGACCGGAGATTCTCGTTCAAGCTGACGCGCAGGACGAAGCTGCAGGGGCGCATCTCGCTCGCGGTGCGCGTCACGATCGCCGGCAGGCCGTCGGGCAGACCGCTCGCCCGCGCGCTGACCGTCAGGTCTCCCAGCGCCAGACCGAGATCGTCCCTGCCCGGCGGTGGCGGCGGGACGACGCCTGGCTCGGGCGGCGGGAGCCCCGGCGCGCCCGGCGGCCCCGGCGCGCCCCAGGGCACCCCACTCGTCGGCACCTTCCACATCGACGCCGGCGTCTCGCAGGTCAGCGGGATCGTCGGGTCGTGGTTTCAGATGCTGACGCCGACCGGCACCCCGTTCGTGAACGCCGATTCCAGAGCCGGCGACAAGACGTACACGCTGCTCGACCCCGGGACGGACGGCGGGCTGCGGACCGACGCGTTCCAGCCGCCGCCGACGCCCGCGTTCTCGGGCGGTGGCGCCGCGCTGGCGAACGAGATCATCCAGCCGACGGACTTCTTCGGCCAGTACTTCAGCATCGTCAGCGCGTCGGTCGACCCGCAGCTGGGCGTCGCGGACCCGCTCCCGCAGATCCACGCCGACGGCGGCAGACTGAGCGGACAGGTGACGGCGTGGGCCGCGCAGTGGAACGGCAACTCGTTCAACCAGGGCACGCCCAAGCCCGACGGCGGCACGCCTGGCATGACCACAACCCTGACCGGCACGTACGACGCCGCCACCAGGCGCTACGTGCTCAACTGGAAGAGCTTGATCGTCACCGGCCCGTTCAACGGCTTCACCGGGTCGTGGCATCTGATCGGAACGTTCACGCCTGCGGGAGGGTGAACGGGCCGGTCCTCGATCGTCGTGTCACCCATGGGGGTGGCACAGAACCACATCGAAAGGATGTGATCGCAGTGAGCAGATCCACGCCCGCGCTTCGCCGGGCGCCCGGGAAGGTCGCCATGCTCGTGGCGGCGCTGTTGGCCCTGACCGCAGCGTTCGCCGCAACGGCCGCTCATGCAACGCTAGTCCTATACGGAAGAATAATCCTAATCACGAGCGGAAGCGACGCCGGCGGCATAGTCACGGGCTCGACCTTCATCATGAGAGAAGCGAGAGGCACGCCCATAACGAACTCGAGCACCGGCAGGACGTACACGCTGCTCACAGCGGGCTCGACGGGGCTGGCGCTCCTAGCGTACACCGAGGCGGCGTCGCCGGCGTTCGACGCAAGAGGCAACTCGCTGACCAGCTCGATCATACAGCCGACGTTGTTCGACGGCGTGCTATTCAGCGTCGCGACGCCGAGAGTCGACCCCATCACCAGAGCGACGAACGACCTCCCGAGCATACTAGTAGACCTAACAGCCGGGAGAATACTAGTCGACCTGGGAGCCTGGACCGCGTACTGGAACAGCCAGACGTTCAACCAGGGCTCGAGAGCAGTCACGGTGACGTCATTCTCGCTAAGACCGAGCAGAATCGTCCTCGACTGGAGCGCTCCGATAACCGAAGGACCGTTCAGGGGCTTCATAGGCAACTGGCACATCGAGGGCACCGTACTATGAATTAAGCGGGCGGCCACGTCGCCCATGGACGCCATCGCGGGGCCGGCTCGTCCGAGCCGGCCCCGTCTCCGCACACGACAGAAGGGATCTCCGATGCAGCTCGTCTCTCCCCGCAGGGGCCCGTCGCGGCGCCGCGGGCTCACGCGCGCCGGCGCCCCGGCGGCGCTGGCGGTCGTCGTCGCCCTGGCCTGCTTCGCGGCCGCGGCCGCCGCGGCGCCGGCCGGCACGCAGGTCGTCTCGTGGGGGGAGAACAGCGTCGGCAAGCTCGCGAACGGCGGGATCTCCTCCCCGCCGTCGGCGGTCGTCGGCATCGACGGCCTGACAGCGACGGGGGCCTCCGTCTCGACCGACCACACGTTCGTCGTCACGCCCGGCGCGGTCTACGCCGCGGGCGACGGCGCCAACGGCGGCCTCGGGCTCGGCGCCGCCAACCCGGGCGTGAGCAGCACGCTGATGCCGATCCCCGGCACGGCGGGCGCGAGCTCCGTCGCGGCCGGCGGGGACGCGGCGCTCGTGCTCGAGGGCGACGGCACGGTCCTCGCGTTCGGCCACAACCGCCACCTGGCGGCCGGCGTCGACAACCGCGTCGGCGGAGTCGGCAACGGCGCATCGGTCTGGGATCCCACGCCGATCGCGGGCCTGAGCGGCGTCACAGCGGTCAGCGCGGGCCTGTACTCGGCGCTCGCGCTCAAAAGCGACGGCACCGTCTGGGCGTGGGGCGACAGCGCGACGTTGGGTAGCCAGACCGCCGCCGACGCCGGCAACACCGCCGTGCCGGTGCAGGTGAGACTGCCCGCCGGCAGAAGAGCGACGCAGATCGTCGCCGGCTACGAGGACGACTACGCGCTGCTGGACGACGGCACCGTCGCCGCGTGGGGCGCCAACGAATACGGCGAGCTGGGCGACGGCACGACGACGCCGCGGGCGGACCCCGTGCTCGTGAGCGGCATCCCGACCGGCGGGCCGCACGTCGTCTCGATCACGGCCGGCTGGGGCACCGCCTACGCACTGCTGGACGACGGCAGCTTCCTCTCCTGGGGCGCGAACGAAGGCGGCCAGCTCGGCCTCGGCAACGGTGCGGCCGACGTCACGACCCCGACCGCTCCGAACCCGGCCGACCTCGGCGGCTTCCCGGTCTACCCGAGCTTCACCGATATCGTCGCCGGGTCGCTGGCGACCTACGGCATCACGAGCGACGGCCAGGTCTACGCGTGGGGCTACGACGACTCCAGCCAGCTCGGCGGCCCGGTCACGTCGGCCTTCCCGTACCCGGCCGGCACGGAGGACCCGGCGCTGCACGCCGAGATCCCGCAGCGCGTCGGCACGCTCAGGAACGTGCCGTGGCTCGCGAGCGGCAGCACCGGCAACCACGAGCTCGCGCTCACGACGCTGACGCTGCAGGCGACGGGCGACTCGGACACGAGATTCTTCTCGCAGGAGGTCGGCTCGATCGGCCCGCCGCAGACGACATGGGTGGGGGCGGTCGGCGATCCCGCGACGGTGCGTCGCATCCACCTCACCGGGCCGAACGCGCGCGACTTCCTCGTCGTCGGCACGTCGATCGCGACGCTCGGCCCCGACCCGGAGCTGCCGCTCACGCTCGCGGCCGGCGGCTACCCGCTGGGGATCGACGTCCGCTTCGCGCCGTCGGGGCTCGGCGAGCGCGACGCGACGCTCGTGATCGACAGCGACAACGAAGTCGCGCAGGTGCCGCTCGACGGCTTCGGCGTGGCGCCGACGGGCGGGCCGCAGGGCGAGGCGGGCCCGGCCGGCCCGGCCGGTCCCGCGGGTGCGCCCGGGCCCGCCGGCAGAAACGGCGCGAACGGGAAGAACGGCGTCGTGACGTTCGCCGCCAAGAACGCGAGCGTGAAGGTCAAGCGAGGGCGGACGGCGTCCCTGCGCTTCGCGCTGAAGAACGCGACGAGCGGAAGCCTGGCGAAGACGTCGGCCTCGCTCAGAGCGCCGAAGGGGCTGCGCGCCGGACGTGTGAAGGCCGTGGCGGTGAAGGGGCTGAAGGCGGGGGCGACGGGGACGGTGTCGCTGCCGCTGCACGTCGGGGCGACCGCGAAGCCCGGGACCTACCGCGTCAAGGTGCGCATCGCGCTCGGCGCCAGGACGCTGGTCGACACGGTAACCGTGCGCGTGGTGCGATGACGGACTGGTCCAAAGCACACTAATCCGATCAAGAAGGTGGTAATGTTTTTCGCCATGACCATGGACAGGACGAGCCGATGACGCGTTCGTTCGTGTCCTTCCCGAACCCGGTCAACGAGGTGACTGCGCGCGTCGTCGCCGGCGGCGTCGTGCTGCTGTCGCTGGCGGCGATCGTCCTCCAGCAGCCGTGGCTGGCGCCGGCGATCGCCGGCGGGTTCCTGCTGCGCGTCCTCTCGGGGCCGCGCTTCAGTCCGCTCGCGCTGCTCGCCAGCAGGGTGATCGTGCCGCGGCTGCCGTTTGCGCCGAAGCTCGTGGCGGGGCCGCCGAAGCGCTTCGCGCAGGCGATCGGCCTGACGTTCTCGGCGGCCGCCACGCTGCTGTTCGTGCTCGGGCTCGCGACGGCGGGCTACGTCGTGCTCGGGGCGCTCGTCGTCGCGGCGACGCTCGAGTCGGTCTTCGGGATCTGCCTCGGCTGCCGCGCCTTCGCGCTGCTGATGCGGCTCGGGGTGATCCCGGCGGAGGTGTGCGAGCGCTGCGGCGACATCTGGGCCGACCGGGAGCCGCTGGCTCCGGCGCCGTGAGACGGCTGCTCGTCCTCGCCGCCGCGGTCGCGCTGCTCGCCGGGCCGCTCGCCGCCGGCGCGGCCGCCGGCGGCAACGCCTCGCGCGCGGTCGGCTTCATCGAGGCCGCGCAGAACTCCGACGGCGGCTTCGGGGCGAAGAAGGGCGGCGCCTCGGACGCGCTCTCGACGCTGTGGGCGTCGGTCGCGCTGCTGGCCGCCGGCAGGAACCCGCGCGACGAGTTCCTCAAGAACGGCGACAGCGCCGAGGACTACCTCACCGGTCATCTCGGCGCGTTCGCGTCGCTGGAGGAGGTGAGCCTGCTGGCGCTCGTGCAGAGCTCGAGCAGACTCGGCGCGGCCGCCTTCGGCAATCCGCTCGACAAGGTCGTCGCGCGCTCGAGCCAGCAGGCGGTGCAGGCGAGTCCGCGCGGCGCCGCGTTCGCGATCTTCGCGCTGCTGTCGGCCGGGACTGCCGGCGCGCGCCGGACCGCGCAGTCGATCGCCCGGGCGCTGCTCGCGACGACGACCTCCGACGGCGCCTGGGGACCCGACGGCAACGCCGACTCGGCCTCCACCGCGCTCGTGCTGCAGGCGCTGGCGGCGACCGGCGCCGCCGATCGGCAGACGCCGCAGGTCGAGAGCGGCCTCGCCTACCTGCATGCCGCGCAGGTCAACGACGGCTCGATCGCCGCCTCCACGCGCGTCGACAAGGCGAGCGCCGGCGGGTCGGTCGCCGCCACCGCCTACACGATCCAGGCGCTCGCGGCCTTCGGCCTGCCGACCCTGCGCACGCCGACCGGCAAGTCGGTCGCGCAGGGGCTCACGCAATACCAGCAGCAGACGAGCGGCGGCCTCACCTCGCAGGGAGGGATCTACAGCCAGACGCCCCCGTCGACGGTCGAGACCGCCGAGGCGTTCCCCTCGCTCGACGGCTTCTCGTTCGTGCTCCCGGCCATCCCACCCACCACCGGCGGCCCAGACGCGGCGCGCAGGAGAGTGGCCGCCGACGAGCGGGCCAAGCACGACAACAGCCAGCGGCGCGAGTCGAGCGGCAGCGGCACGAGCGGCGCGAGCGGCCACGCGACGGGCGGCGCGACCGCCGATCCGGGCGCCTTCAGAAGGGCCGTCGCCGGCGGCGGCAGGACGGCCGGCAGCGCCGCATCCCCGAGCAGCGCCGCCGGGCGCCGGCGCACTAGCGCGTCGTCCGCGGAATCCACGACGGGCGGCGCCCAGGTCAGCGGCGCGGTCGTCAGAGCGGCCTCGGGACCGGCGCTGAAGACGAAGGCCGGCGCCGACGACAAGGGCCTCACGAACCGCCAGCGCGCGACGCTGTACGTCGGCTGCCTGCTCGCGCTGCTCACGCTCGCCGGCGCGCTGATCGAGCGGCTGCGGCCGCGCCCCAGCGGCGCCCGCCCGGCCGCGACCGAAGGGCTGCTCGCCGCCCAGCGCGTCGCGTGGCCGGTCGTGCGTCGCGCGGCCGTACTCGCCGGCGTCGGCGTGCGCGACGCGGCGAGCGGCCGGCCGCTCGTCGCGCGGCGCCGCTGGCCGCTTGCGCTCATGCTCGCGCTCGGCCTCGGCCTGCTCGCGCTGCCGGCGGCGACGCACATGTTCCAGCGCGCGCCGCGGGGCGCGAAGATGGTCGCGGCCTTCGCGCCCTACATGCGCGCCGAGCGGATCGCCGGCTTCCAGCGCGACGTGCGTCAGGTCGACGCGTACGCGAGCGAGGCGCTGACGCGCGCGCCGCAGATCTTCGTGCCCGGCGTCGCCGACGCGCAGCTGCGCCGGCAGCGGTTCCTCACGCAGGCGCCGTCCGTCGCGCTCTTCTCGCAGCAGTGGCCGGCCGTGAACGCGACCTTCACGAGATTGCTCGGGACGATCGAGCGCAACCGCACCAACTACGAGGCGGTCGCGGCGCTGCCGCCGTTCACGCTCTTCCCGTGGTTCTTCGTCGCGCCCGGCGCGCTGCTGATCGCGCTCGCGCTCGCGGGGCTGCTCGTCGGCGCGCGCCGGCCGGCGACGTGGATCCCGCTGCGACGCGCGGCGATCGCGCTGGGCGTCGGCCTCGTGCTCGCGCCGGTCGTCTTCCAGATGTTCACGCGCGCGCCGGAGGGCGGCCGCATGGTGGCCGCGTTCAAGCCGATCGAGACGCGCGCGACGGTGCAGGCGGTCCAGGGCGACTTCGGCACGATCGCGGTCGGCCAGGGCGCGATCCGCACCGACCTGGTGCCGAAGCTGACGGCGCGCGGCTGGAGCGACGCCCGCCTGCGGCGCGAGCTGCCCGCGTCGATGCGGCTGCAGGCGCGCTGGACGGCGATCCTCAACGACCTGACGCCGATGATCGGCGTGATGAGCGACAACGTCGGCAACTACGAGGCGGTTGCGGCGCTGCCGCCGTTCGCGCTCTTCCCGTGGCTGTTCGTCGTCCCCGGGCTGCTGCTGATCGCGCTCGCGCTGGCCGCCGGCCGCAGGCCCGCTCCGCCGCGCATGAGAGTCGCGCTCGCCGGCCGGGAGCCGTCCGACGACATGCCGGATCGCAGGCCGGCGCCCGAGCCGGTCGCCCGCGTCTACTCGTTCGACGCCTCATGACCACGACGACCCCACCGAGGAGGACCATGTCCCGCCGCTCCACCGCCCTCACTGCGTTCGCAGCGCTCGCGACGCTCGCCGCGCTCGTGCTCGCGCCCGGCGTGGCCGCGGCCGCCAAGACGCCGCTCGTCGGCACGTTTCAGATCGCCCCGGGAAAGCAGAAGGGGAAGAGGGTGAGCGGGTCGTACTTCCGCATGATCTACCCGAACGGGAATCCGACGAAGGGCCCGTTCTTCCAGAACTCCGACTCGACCGCGAGCGACAAGACCTACACGCTCTTCAAGCCCGGCATCGACGGCGGCCTGCGCACCGGCTCCTACCAGCCGCAGCCGACGCCGGCGTTCGCGCCCAACGGCTTCGCGCTCGCCAATCGGATCGTGCGGCCGCTGCCGTTCGCCGGCATCAAGTTCAGCCTCTCGACGGCGCCGACCGACCTGCAGAGCGGCGCGAGAGTCGCGACCTACCCGACGATCACGGCGAACGGACGCAGGCTGACGGGCGACCTGCGCAGCTTCACCGCCTCCTGGAACTCGATCTACTTCAACCAGGGCGCGCCGAAGCCCAACGGCAAGCTGACCGGCAAGACGCGCGCGCTCACCGGCACCTACGACCCGAGGACGCGCAGATACGCGATCACCTGGGTCAGCCAGATCGTCGGCGGTCCCTTCAACGACTTCTCCGGCTACTGGCACTTCGAGGGCGTCTTCAAGCCGGGCAGGGCGAGATGACGGTCCTGGCCGCCGACACCTTCGGGCAGGCGCTCGCCGGCCTCACCGGCGGCCTGGAGAACGTCGTCCACGGCATCGCGGTCCTGCTGCTCGGCGTGCTGGCGCTGGAGGTCGGCAAGCTCGCGACCGAGAGCTGGCGCCGCATCCGGCCGAGCAACCCCGGCCTGCAGGAGATCGCGCGCCGCGCGCTCGTGGACCCCGCCGACGCGGCATGGGTCGCGCGCGCCGCGCCCGGGCCGCTCGCCGAGCGCGTCGTGATCGACCTCGCGGACGCCGTCCGCTCCGACAGGCCGGACGCGGTCGAGCATGCGCTCGCCGACTACGAGCTGCGGATCCAGCGGCGGCTGGACCGCACGCGCATGCTCGTGCGCGCCGGGCCGGCGCTCGGCCTGATGGGGACGCTGATCCCGCTCGCGCCCGGCCTCGCCGCGCTCGGCGACGGCGACTTCCAGCAGCTCGCCGGCAACCTCCAGATCGCGTTCGCGGCGACGGTGGCGGGCATCCTCGTCGGCACCTGCGCGTTCGCGCTGACGCTCGTGCGCACGCGCGTCTATACCGAGGACCTCGCCGCGCTCGAGCGCGCCGTCGCGCAGCGTGCGCCGGCCGCGCCGCCGCACCAGCGCGTCGTCGCCGCGGTCGGGGACCACGCGACGTGAGCCGCGTCGGCCTGGGGCGCCACGGCCAGCTCGACGCCGACAGCGGCGACCCGCTCGACGGGCTCGTCAACCTGTTCGACGTCGGCCTCGTGCTCGCCGTCGCCTTCCTGATCGCCGGGCTCGGGCTGTCGAAGGCCGCGTTGAGCAGATCCGCGCAGCAGCAGGGGGCGAGAACGACGATCAAGGCGCCCGACGCCAGACGGCAGGCGTCCGGCAGCGGCAAGGCGGTCGGGCAGGTGTACCAACTGCCCGACGGCACGCTCGTGCTCGTCGGCCCGAACGGCAGACGCGGCACACCGTGAGCGTCGGTTGGAGCGAGTGCCCCTTGGAGCGCTCAGCGGTGCACGTCCGCTCAGCGCACATCGACGTGGTCTATCGTACGACACCTGAAGGTGGGCTTCCGCTGTAAATAGACCACTTCCAGGAAGAAAACAGCCATGTGTACAGCGGCCTGCGAAGCGTGTATGGTGCGCTCAGCTGTGAACGCCGGGGACGACAGGAGGAGAGCGTCATGAATGGGCAGTCGCTTCGGCGCCGGGGAACCATCGCGGCGACGGTCGTGCTCGCGGTCCTGCTGGCCGGCCTGCTGGCCGGCGGCGTCAGCTCCGCCGCACCGTCCGCGCACGCCGCTCGCCGGTCGCTCAACCTGCACGGGACGGCCTACCTCCACCTCACGCGCAAGAGCGGCTCGACGCTCTACGAGCGCGGGACGGCGACCGGCACGCTGCCCGGGACGGTCTCGGCGCGCTTCGTCACCGGCATCACGAAGGTGACGGGGACGGTGACGTTCTATCCCTACAGCGGCGGATCGCTCACGCTTACCGCCGTCGGCTACCCGCAGTCGGCTGCCACGATCGTGCACTTCACCGGCAACGTGGCCGTGCGCAGCGGCACGGGCCGCTTCAAGCACGCGCTCGGCAGCGGGACGTTCAACGGCACCGCCAACCGCCGGTCGTGGGCGATCACCGTCCACGCGAACGCGCACCTGACCTACTAGGCATCCAGGTCGCTGCAATGACCCGCTCGTCGTGCCGCGCCGCGGCGCTCGCGCTGCTGGCCGTGCTCTGCGCGGCCGGCTGGCCGGCGGTCGCGGTGGCGGCGCCCGCGCCGAACCCGGTCAGCGTCACGGCTTCGTTCGACCGCGGGGCGACGCTCGGCGGCGCCACGCCGCTCGACGTCACGCTGCGCCTCGACCCGAGCCGCCTCACGAGGGCGCCGCTCACGCACGTGACGCTCGCCTATCCGCAGGATCTCGGGCTGGTCTCCAGCGGCCTCGGCCTCGCGAGCTGCACGCGCCCGGCAAGCGACTTCGCCCAGGTGCTGATCTCGGGCCCGAGACTGGGCGGCTGTCCGCCGAACGCGGTGATGGGCTACGGCGATGCGGTCGCGATCGTGCGGCTCGTCAACGGCGGCCAGGTGATCCCCGAGTACGCCGCGGTGACGCTGCTGGCGGGTCCGATCGAGCACGGCCGGCTCGGGCTGGTGGTGTACGTCGACGGGCAGCGTCCGTTCGGCGCAAAGCTCGCGTTCGAGGGCGACGTCGGCGATGCGCCGGCGCCCTATGGCGGAGCGCTGACGGTGCAGATGCCGGTCGTTCCGGGCCTGCAGGATCTCGCCACGGTCTCGCTCGTGGAGCTGCGCATCGTGATCGGGTCGCGCGCGATCCGCTACTACGAGCGGCGCCACGGCCGCACCGTCTCCTATTACCCTGGTGGCATCGATCTGCCGGCGCGCTGTCCGCGTGCCGGCTTCCGCTTCCGCGCCGAGGTCGGCTTCGCCGACGGCAGCCGCAGATCCGCCGGGACGGCGACGCCGTGCCCGAGAGCGCTTGCCGTGCGAACCGGCTCCCGCTAATCTGCCATAAGTTGGTGTGTCGTTCGGGGGACGGATGCACCGCGCGTCGTCCTGCGCGAATTCATCACGAAGCACCAGTACCTTAATGGGTGAAAGGACCGGCCTTAAAAGCCGTTGATGCGGGTTCGAGCCCCGCCTGGTGCATGCATGCTCCGCACGGGCTACAGCGATCCGTCGACGAACCTGCTCGACCGCCTCGACGCGTCCCTCGCCGCGCGTGGTGCGGACACGGCGCTGCTGCCGATCGTGCCGTTCCGCCCCGCGCCGGTCGACGTGCGCCTGGAGCTGCGCGACGCCGCGTGGGGCGACTCCGCCGCCGCCCGGCGCACGCTGTCGGAGCTGGCGGCGACGGACCAGCCGCTCGGTGTCCGCTTCGCCGACGCCGACCTCGCCGCGCTCGGCGCCGCGCTCGAGCGCGGCGAGCACGACCCGCTCGCGACGCGCGCCGTCGGCGCCGGCCGGCGCTGGGTCGTCAACTTCGGCGATCCCAACACGACGAAGGCGCTGCACGTCGGCCACCTGCGCAACGTGGCGCTCGGCAACGCGCTCGCCGCCGCGGCCGAGGCGCTCGGGGTCGACGTCGTGCGCCAGAGCCGCGTCGGCGACTTCGGCCGCAGCATGGGCGAGGCGATGGCCGGCTACCTCGCGCACGGCGGCGGTCGCACGCCCGAACGCGACGGCGTCAAAGGCGACCGCCTGATCGGCGAGTGCTACCTGCGCTACGTGCAGAGCCTGCCGACGCGCGCTGCCGCGAGCGAGGAGGACGACGATGCGCGCGGCGATGCGGCGCTGGCGCGCGAGCGGGTGCTGCACCGCGACGCGGCGGAGGAGCTGCTGGAGGGCTGGCGGCAGGGCGACCCGGCCGCGGTCGCGCTGTTCGAGCGGCTGCGCGACTGGGTGCTCGCCGGTCACGACGAGACGTACGCGCGCCTCGGCGTGCGCGTCGACCGCACGCTGCTCGAGTCCGACTACCTCGCGCACGCCGAGGCGCTCGCCCAGCAGGCGCTCGCGGCCGGCGCGATCGAGCGCGGCGCGGGCGCGGCGACGGTGTTCCCGACCGGCGAGGAGGCCTATCCGCAGCTCCTCCTGCACCGCCGCGACGGCTTCCCGACACAGCACCTGCGCTATGTCGCCACGTACGACGCGACGCGCCCGCTGCTCGCCGGCTCGCGCTCGATCGCCGTCTTCGGCAGCGAGTGGCGAGGGCTCATACGCGCCTGCGAGGCGCTGCTGCGCCGCCTGCGCCCGGGCGAGGAGATCCACCCGACCGACAACCTCATGCACGAGATGGTGCTCGGGGAGGGCGGCGACGCGGTCAAGTCGAGCAGGGGCGGCGCACTGCTCGCCGACGAGCTGCTCGAGCGGGTCGCGGCCGCCGGGCCGGTCGCCGGGCTCGCGCGGCGGCACGGGCGCGACGCGGAGGAGCTGGCGCGGATCGTGCTGCTCGGCTGGTTCCTCGGGCGCCCGCTGCAGCAGCGCGTGACGGTCGCGCTCGAGGAGCTGCTGGACCCGCTGCGCAACGCCGGCTGGTCGCTCGCGCAGGCGTGGGCGCGCGCGTGCGACCCGCGCCACGACGGCGAGCCCGATCCGGAGCCCGGCGACCCCGGCTACCGCTTCGTGCTCGTGCAGTCCCAACGGCATCGCCGCCTGCTGGAGAAGTGCGCCGGGGAGCTGGACCTGCTGCCGTTCGTGCGCTTCCACTTCCACCTGACGCGCTGGTTCGCGGCCGTCCCGGCGACGCCGCGGGTCGCGCGGGCGCTGCGCGGCGTGCTCGGCGAGGGCCTCGGGGCGCTCGGGCTGGCGCCGGCGGGCGCGCTCGCCGCGGCCGGGACCGCAGGGGAGGCCGCGTGCCGGTCGTGAGCGAGCTCGCGTGGGTCGACGGCGCGCTCGTGCCGCGCGAGCAGGGCGCGCCCTCGCTCGCCTCCAGCACGTTCCACATGGGCACGGGCGTCTTCGACGGGATCATGGCCTACTGGAACGAGGACCACTTCCACCTGCACCGCGGCCGCGAGCACCTCGTGCGCTTCAAGACCGGCGCGGAGCGCATGGACCTGCCGTTCCCCTGGGAGCCCGAGCAGCTCGAGGAGGGCATCCGCGCGCTGCTCGACACGTGCCCGCAGCGGACGCAGTACATCCGCCCGATCGCCTTCCGCGGCGCGCCCGAGATCATGCTCGTCGCGAGCAGAGACCTGCCGGTGAGCGCCTGCATCTTCGCGGTCGAGGTGGAGCGGGACGTGCCCGACCCGATGCGCGGGACGATCGTGCCGGTGGAGCGCGTCTCCAGTCGCGCGATCCCGGTGTCGTGGAAGGTCTGCGGCACCTACGCCAACAGCTTCCTCGCGCAGCGGCGCGCGTTCGAGCGCGGGGCCGACGTCGGCGTGCTGCTCGACGGTGCCGGCCGGCTCGCGGAGGCGAGCACCTCGAACCTGTTCCTGATCCGCGACGAAGCGCTCGTGACGCCGTCGATCGAGGCCGACGTGTTCCCCGGCATCACGCGCCGCAGCGTGCTGGAGATCGCCGCGCGGATCGGCGTCGACGCCGTCGAGCGTGAGGTCGACCCGGCCGAGCTGGCGCGCTGCGAAGGCGCCTTCCTGGCCTCGACGATGCTGGAGCTGCGCCCCTTCAGCGCGATCGACGACGTGCAGTTCGCGACGGCGAGGCACCCGCTCTACCGGCGCGTTCGCGCCGAGTTCGGCGCCACGACGCACGCGTGAGCCGGCGCGCCTCAGGCGGTGTGCGGCGGCGGCTCGATCCCTGCGAGCAGCGCGGCCGCCTGCGCCGCGAGCGCCTCGCGGTGGGGGCCGAGCAGCGCGCCGGCCTGCGCGACGAGCTGCTCGGCGCGCTGCGGGTCGTCGTCGATGGCGGCGTCGTCGAGCTGGGCGAGGCCGGCGGCGAGCGCGGCGCGCGCCTCGGCGCCGAACGGGTTCGCGCGCTGGATGTCGGCGTACGTCTCGGGGCCGGCGCTCGCGATCCGCGCCAGCAGCGCGAGCAGCGCCAGGAACGGCGGCGGCGCGACCGCGAGCAGCGCGTCGAGGTCGGCGTCGAGTTGCGCGAGGCCGAGCGCGAAGCCGAGCACGCTCGCGTGCGTCGCGACCTGCAGCGCCGCGGTCATGCGGTCGTGCGCCGCCGCGTCGGGAACCGTCGCGACCGTGCGCGACAGCGAGCGCAGCAGCGCGAGCAGTGCATCCGAGCGGGGACCCGGCGCCAGCTCGATGGCGAGCACGGCGTGGCCGGCGAAGCCGAGCGACGGCGCGAACATCGGGTTGAGCGACAGCAGCTCCAGCCGCGGGGCAAGCGCGAGCGCCGCCTGCGCGAACGGCGTCTTGACCGACAGCGTGTCGGCCAGCAGCGCGCCGGCCGGCAGCGCCGCGGCCACGTGGGGGAGGGCGGCGAGCGCTGCCGCCTCCGGCAGCGCGAGCAGGGCGCAGTCGGCGGCGGCGAGCGCGCCGTGCAGCGCCGGCGAGGGTCGCGTCGCGTCGAGCACGACGTAGCCCGCGCTCGGCGGCAGCTCGGGGTGCGCCCGCGGCGCCGCGTCGAGGATCGTCAGCTCGCTGCCGGCAGCAGCGAGCGCGCCGGCGAGCAGCCGGCCGACGGCGCCGTTGCCGCCGACCAGCGCGCAGCGCGCGAGGCCGTCGGCGGGCGCGTGCGCGTCCTTGGCGGTCGATCCCACGTTGCGGCCGATGTTCGCAGATGGAATTCACCGCGGAGCCCGCAAACGCGTTAGGCTCCAATATCAGGTGTAACAACACACCAGTAATAAGAACCGAGGAGGGGGACCTCGATCATGGGCACGAGCACGCAGACGGACGCTCTCGCGTCGTTCCGCGAGCGCATCGACCGCGTCGACGAGCGGCTGCTGAGCGCGCTCGCCGAGCGCATCTCGATCTGCCGCGAGGTCGCCGATCACAAGCGCGAGCAGGGCATCGCGATGATGCAGCCGGATCGCGTGGCGGCCGTCGAGGAACGCTGGGCGGACCTGGCGACCGAGCGCGGGCTCGACGCCGGCTTCGCACGCGCGCTGGCACGCACGGTGATCGGCGAGGGCTGCCGCGTCGAGGACGCGATCATCGGGAGCGCCGAGAACGGGGAGGCCGGCGAGCCGCAGAGCGTCTTCGCCAGAGCGGCCGTCGGGATCGACCACGTCGCGATCGCCGTGCGCGACCTCGACGCCGCGATCGCCTACTACGGCGACGTGCTCGGCATGGAGCTGCGCGAGCGCCGGCAGATCAGCGGGCGCGTCAGCGGGATGGACTCGGCCGTGATGGAGGCCGGCGGCGTCAAGTTCGTGCTCGTGCAGGGCGACTCGCCCGAGTCGAACGTCTCGCGCTACATCGAGGCGTACGGGCCGGGCGTGCAGCACGTCGCGATCGAGATCCCCGACGCGCAGGAGGCGATCGACGACCTGCGCAGCCGCGGCGCCGACCTGCTCACCGGGATCATCAACGGCCCCGGCCTCGACCAGATCTTCACCAAGCGCGAGCCGAACTCCGGCATCCAGCTCGAGATAATCGCGCGCGCCGAGAACGAGGGCTTCGACCCGAGGAACGTGCAGGAGCTGTTCGAGGCGATGGAGCGCGAGAACGTCTACTGATGGTGCGCGGGACCGTCGGCATCTACGGCGCTGCGGGGGCGGTCGGCTCGGCGACCGCGTTCGCGCTGGCGCATGCGGGTCTGCGGCGGCTCGTGCTGGCCGACGCGGCCGCGCCGCAGCTCGCCTGCCTCGCGATGGACCTCGAGCTGCTGGGCGCGGCGCTGCCGGGGCTTGGCGTCGCGACCGGCAGACCGGGAGCGCTGGCCGCGTGCGACGTCGTCGTCGCGTGCGCGTCGGTCCCGCATCGCGACGGCGCGCCGCGCAGCGCGTTCCTCGATGACAACGCCGCGGTCCTCGCACCGCTCGCCGAGGCGCTCGCGGACGACGGCGCCCGCTGCCGCACGGTCGTGCTCGTCAGCAACCCGGTCGACGCGCTCGCGACGCGGCTGCAGGAGCGGCTCGGCGAGCGCGTGCGGGTGCTCGGCCAGACGCTCAACGACACGCTGCGGCTGCGCGTCGCGATCGCGCGCGTGCGCGGCGCCGAGCCGGCCGACGTCGAGGCCTGGAGCGTCGGCGAGCACGGTCCGCATGCCGTGGCGCTGCTGAGCCGCGTGCTGGTGCGCGGCGAGCCGGCGACGCTGTCCGCGCCCGAGCGTGCGCGTGTGCTCGACGAGGTCGGCGGCTGGTACGCGCGCTGGCAGGCCCACGCGACCGGCCGCACGAGCGCGCTCAGCTCCGGCTGGGGCGCCGCCGCCGTCGTGCGGGCGCTGCTGGCGGGCGACGCGCGCCCGTGGCCGGTCTCGCTGCTGCTGCGCGGCGAGTACGGCGTCGAGGGCGTGTGCCTGACCGTGCCCGCGCTGCTCGGCCCGGACGTGCGGCCGCGCACGCTCGCGTGGGAGATCGACGCCGGTGAGCGGGCCGCGATCGCCGCCGCGGCCGATGCGATCGGAGGGCTCGCATGCGCTGCGTGCTGATCGACAACTACGACTCGTTCACCTTCAACCTCTTCCAGATGCTCGCCGACCTGCACGGCGAGCCGCCGCTGCTGCTGCGCAACGACGACCCCGTCTCGTGGCCGGCGCTGCGCGCGCAGGGCTACGGCGCGATCGTCGTCTCGCCCGGCCCCGGGCGACCCGAACGCGCGCGCGACTTCGGCATCAGCGCCTCGGCGATCCGCGAGAGCGGGATGGCGGTGCTCGGCGTCTGCCTCGGGCACCAGGGGCTGTGCCATCTGCACGGCGCGCCGGTCCTGCCCGCGCCGGAGCCGATGCACGGGCGCACGAGCGTCGTGCACCACGCGCAGATCGACCTGTTCGAGGGGATCCCGTCGCCGTTCGAGGTCGTCCGCTACCACTCGCTCGTCGTCGGCGAGCTGCCGGCGGGGCTGCACGCGCTCGCGTGGTCCGACGACGGCGTGCTGATGGGCGTGCGCCACCTCGAGGCGCCGCTGTGGGGCGTGCAGTTCCACCCCGAGTCGATCTGCTCCGAGCACGGCGCGCGGCTGCTGCGCAACTTCCGCGACCTCGCGCTGGCCGCCTCGACGCGCGGCCGCGCGCGGCTGCGCGGCGACGAGCAGCGGCTCGTGCACCGCCAGCCGGTCGTGCGCTACCGCAGGCTCGCGCTGGCGCTCGACGCGGAGGCGGCGTTCGCGGCGCTGTACGCGGAGCGCGAGGTCGCCTTCTGGCTCGACAGCAGCGCGTCCGGCGCTAACGGCTGCGGGCGCTTCTCGTTCATGGGCGACGACAGCGGCCCGCTCGCCGAGCTGCTGACGTACGACGTGAGCAGCGGCCGCGTGACGACACGCACCGCCAGCGGCGTCGAGCAGGCCGACGGGCCGCTGCTGGCCTACCTCGACGACCAGCTCCGTGCGCGACGCACGAACACCACCGCGCTGCCCTTCGACTTCAACGGCGGCTACGTCGGCTACCTCGGCTACGAGCTGAAGGCGGAGTGCGGCGGCGAGCCATCGCACCGCGCCGAGGCGCCCGACGCGGCGCTCGTGTTCGCCGACCGCTTCCTCGCGTTCGACCACGAGGCGGGCGAGGTGTGGCTCGTCGCGCTGGAGGCGCACGACGCGCCGGCGGCGCCGTGGCTCGACGAGATGACGATGCGTCTGACGGCGCTCGCGCACGGCGACGCCGACGGCGACGGAGCCGGCAACGGCCACGTGCTGCCGCCGCTGCACGCCGGCGGCGGCCGCGCGGTGGACATAGAAGACGCGTGGCCGGCCGGCTGCGCGGCGCGCCACGACGACGATGCCTATCTCGCGCTGATCGCGCGCTGCCAGGAGGCGATCGTCGCGGGGGAGACGTACGAGGTGTGCCTCACGAACCATGTCCAGGTCGACGGCGCGATCGACCCGTGGCCCGCCTACCGCCGCCTGCGCGCGGTCAACCCGGCGCCGTTCGCGGCCTTCCTGCGCTTCCCCGAGGTGAGCGTGCTGAGCGCCTCGCCCGAGCGCTTCCTGCGGGTCGGGGTCGACGGCGAGGTCGAGGCGAAGCCGATCAAGGGCACGGCGCCGCGCGGCGCGACGGTCGAGGCCGACCTCGCGATCCGCGAGCGGCTGCGCGCC
>Ga0265326_10000173_pt1 | contig 33225 bp, 45 predicted proteins | sample 41424metaG_FD_192439 | JGI IMG/M metagenome (GOLD analysis project Ga0265326, IMG submission 192439) | Rhizosphere microbial communities from Carex aquatilis grown in University of Washington, Seatle, WA, United States - 4-14-24 metaG | ecosystem: Host-associated > Plants > Roots > Rhizosphere... | reverse complement strand
TCAAGAGAGGAAGCTCGCATCGCTCACCAAGCGCATCGAGGCCATGTCCGCCAACCGCATGGAAGAGCCGGGCCAAGTCGCACTCACCCACAGGTCCGACGGGGGTTGTAACGGCGACGGGGGGTATCTCCCGTAAATGTCGCAGTTCAGCCCAATCCGAACAAACAACCCGGACCTCGATCGTGTCCAAGACCGAATCCGAGACACAGCAACCGCGACAACGGCGAAGCTGAACGACCTCCAGACCCAGCTCACCGCCAACGCCAAGCTCACCGTGACGTCGACGTCGACTAGCGCGATATCCACGCCCGACACTGATGTAACGATCGCGAACGCGACTGCGGGCATGACGATCCAGCTGCCCGACGCGACGAAGATCTCCAAGCTGATTCGCTACAAGAACACCAGCGCCAGCAACACCCTGACCCTCCTGTGCGTGTCGGTCGGCGGCATCCAACAGCAGATCAACGGCGCCAACACCTTGACCGTCGCCGTGTCCACCTCCGTCGCGATCGTCTCCGACGGTTCCAACTTCCACACGATCTAAATGCCGAAGCCAGAACAAACGCCAATTGACGTCCCCCTCTCGACGCTAGATCAGCTCGCGCCGCTGCCCGACAAGCCAATCGGCCGGTTCACCGATCTCGTCAATACGGTCGTCCGGCAGTACGACCACCCGCGCGTTGCAGACGGCTCTGTCACGCACGTGCGCGCCGAACAGCGCCCCGGCTTCACCTCGTACGACACCCCGACCGTCGACGCCACCGGAACAACCGTCTTCACCATTCCCACGGGCCTGCAGCTCTTTGCCGCGACGTCAGGCATCGACGTGATCGCGGGCAACCGGCTCTACAGCCGATCGACCCAGTGGCTGCTGAATTCCACGCCTGATGGAAAGCCCACGGTTGTCCTGCCTCAAACGTTGCGTTCGCGCTCTATCTACGCGGCCAACTCGCAGGTCCAGGCTCCGGACATGGCCATGATCGGGAACGTCTCTTGTACCGTGTTGAAGGAGATTGCGAACCAGGCGACGAGCAACAGCGCCTCCGCGACGCTGACCCCAACCGACCTATACGGAATCCGGGTGATGTTTCGCGACGAATCCACGGGCACTGACGTTCGCCCTGTGTTCACCTTCGCTAACGGCACCCCGTACAAGAAGGTGCGCGTTGTCGCCGACGGGTCGTATTTTTACGTGTTCCTGGACAACTCCGTCGCGAACACCGTGATCATCGTCGTCTATGACGTGACGGGCGCATTCCAGACGTCGATCTCCGGGTCGTCGGCGACTACGTCGAGCGACTGGGACGTCACGTACTTTCGCAATCAGTTTGTTGTCCTCGCCCGCCCCGTCCTCACTGGTGGGATCAACTTCACCACGTTCTCTTGGAACGGCACGAGCCTGACGACGACGGCTAACACTGACACCTCCATCGCATGCGGGGCTCACGTCTGCGCTTGGGCAAAGACCACTCCGTCCGCCGTTGGTGGGAAGCTACTCACTGTCGACAACCCAGTCACGTCGACGATCTATAACATTTGGGCCTACCAGATCTCGACCTCCCTGACCGCGATCAACACATATCCTCAGGTCGCCAGTGGCATCGGCTCGGCTTCGGCATCCGCGTTCAAGTGGATCTCTGGGATGACCGGCTACGAGCATACCGACGGGTCAGGTGATCTGACCGTTGCGTACACCGTGATGGATTTCTTCGGCCTCCCCGAGGCGACCACCTACTCCATCTCGGGTCCTCCTTCCGGGCGAAACGACTCCGCCAGCGACTTCTTTCCTGACCAGCTCGGGCAGTACACCCAGACGGTCAACGTCCCCTTCTCTGGCACCTCTACGAATATTGTCACGCGTCGCGGACTGTCCCTTGTGTCAAGGCCGTTTGCCGTCGGCTCGGACTACTGCGCCCTGGCCTATTACCCCGCGCGAAAGTGGGGGCCGCTTACTCCGCCCGCGACAAACAGCCACCTCCCATACCGCCTCGGGAGCGCGAACAACCTCCAACCCACCTGGTACGTGATTCCGCTGGACTCCGTGCAAGCGATCGCAGGCCGCTTCGAGTACGCGATCGCAGCAGCTGACTGGCAAGTGATCATTCCCGACAATACCGGCGCTCTGTCGGCGCAGGGACCGAATCGAGTGCTTGCCACGCCGTGCACACTTTCGAATGGGGCGATCATTTTCCCTGCCGCGTATCGGATCGAGAACATCCCAAGCAGCGGCGGGTTCGCCCTAAACCTCTCCGCGGGAGATAGCACCGTCGGCCTCAAGCAGTTTACGATCGGCCCTGACGTCGGTCGGTCGTTCTCCGTGGACGCACTGACCTTCGTGCCGGGGCTGATGGCCGGGATCCTCGATCAGGGTTTCTACTCGGAGCACGGGCTGTGCGCGTACGAGTGTCCGGCGATCACCGTCGGCGCGGTGTCCACCGCCTTCGCCTCGATCGGACAGTACCTCTATCGCATGGTGGCGGAGTACACGTCTCGGTCTGGGCTCATCGACCGCTCTCTGCCGTCGCCCGCCTTCGCATTCACCGCGACCAATGCTGTGCACCTGGATCAGGTGCTCGGTGGCCACCCGGTCTACCCGACGCTGAAGAAATACATCGTCGCCAGCGCGTACCGTACAGCGTTCGAGCAAATCAGCGGCTCGCCTCCCGTCGGAACGCCGACAACGCTGAGCTACAAGATCACTAGCGACCTGACACCGCTGTACAACGATTCGACCGCGGCGTCTTTTTCCTACTCCGATGTCGGGGGTCTGCAGGGAACGGGAGAGGTGCTCTACACTGACCAGGGGCTCCTACCGCGCTACCCTGCGCCCGCCTTCCGTGGCGGTTGCGTCTGGCAGGATCGATCGTGGCTGATCGGCTACGACAACGCGCTTTGGTTCTCCGGCGAGCGCGTCGAGGGCGAATCTCCGTGGTTCAACGTCGGCTTCCGAATCACGCTTCCCGCCGCCGACGAGATCACCGCGATCGCGCCGATGGACTCGTTCCTTCTGATCTTCTGTGCGAACTCAATTTGGTACCTACCCGAGACTCAACTCCCTGGTCCCACCGTAGACGAGGTCGCCAACGCGACGATCCCCGTCCCCATCAGGCTGCCATTCGAGAGCGGCTGCACCGGCCCCACCGCGGTCATCCGAGAGGGTTGCGCGTACGCGTCGAGTTCGGGCGGAGCGTGGTTAATTACGCGGTCTCTCGAAAACAAATGGTTGGGCCAAGCAGCACAGGACTACTTGTCCGGCACCATCACCGACATGGTTCTAGACGGACAGAACCGGCTCATCGTCACCAACGGTCAGTACCTCACGGTCTACGACACCATTCTAGGCGGCTGGATGAAGTGGACTCTCCCGCAGGCGCCTGCCCTCCTAGGTGTGCACCAGGGCCAACCAATATTCGCGAGCGTAAATACGACGTCGTCACTGGTCTGGCAGCAGCAAACGACGAACTACTACGACCTGCAGGTCAGCAGCGGCGGGCAAATCGTCTGGCCGATCACCATGGGCTTCACGCTTGCTCCCCTCCACCTCGGCGGCAAGCGCACGACTAAATGTATTTGGAACGTCCAGCTCCAGGGCGAGGTGTTCACGGACTGCTATCTGGAAACGGTGCTCACGTACAACGACTTCGGCGGTAAATCGACGACGTACCCCGCTGCCCACCTCCTTGCCGGAACCGCACTGCTCCTCGACTACCCGCCGACGATCAAGCGCTCGACCTCGATCGGTATCTCGTGCTCCGTTTCCAATAAAGGCCCTGACGGCGCTCTTACCCCGGGGCGAGGGCTCGCACTGGACCTCATCGGGGTACTGGCTGGAGTCGAAAAGGGGCAAGCACACCTCAAGGGGTCGCAGCGAGTTCCGGGAACAACCACTTAACCGTTCAGGTGTATGGCATTTTCGCTTAGTAGTCTTCTGCCCGTCGCCGGAACTGGGCTTGGTGCATTTATCGGTGGCCCAGCTGGCGCTGCTATTGGTGGCGGGCTTGGTGGCACCCTCGAAGGCATGCTGTCTTCGGGCGGTCCCAGCTCCTCATTTACTCAACAGCAGCTTGACGAGCAACTAGAGCGCGAGCGCCAGGCATTTGCCCAGCAGCAGCAGCTTGCCCAGACGTTGCGTGATGTGGCCTCGGGCAAGACTCCTAGCGTAGCCAGCGCCGATCTGGGGGCCGGACTAGACCAGATTAACCGCAACGCGTCCTCTATGGCGGCAGGCGCCCGAGGTAATACCGGCGCTCTCGCGCGCTACGCGGCCATTCTCGCAGCCGCACAGTCGGGCGCGGCGGCAAATCAGTCCGCTGAACTGGCAGCTGTAAGGGAGCGCCAGGCCGCGGACCAACAGCTCGGTGGAGTCCTCAATAACATGTCCAGCGTTGCGAGCGGCGACCTCCGAACCGAGGGCCAGGAGCGCGACGCTGTTGCAGCTGCAGACGCAGCTAACAAGCAGAAAATGGAGCTGTCTGGGCTGAATGCAGCCGCGGGAGGGCTGGCTCTCTTGGCCAAGCCACCGACTGTGAACCCAAACGCTGCAGCGGGGATCGCCGCTGGGCAAGCTGCCAACAATGCGGGAGCTGGTGTTCACGCACCGACCAGCTCCCTCGCGTCGACGCTGCCCTACGAAGGGCCCGATATCAACCCGAAGACGGGAAATTATTCACCGTCGACGTTGGGTCTCTCCTCGGTGCTGCCTGAGGACGAGGAAGAGCGCAACCCGTACGGCAACCCGCCCTCCGGCCCGTCTACGCTCTAATGCCGAACTTCGATCCTTTGCAGCCGCTCCCTCCTGGCGCGGAAGTCGAACCTGACCAGACACCGGCTAACGAGTTCGACATGCTCCGGGCGGATGCCGTTGCCCGCCCGACCGCGGTAGCGCCAGCCCCCATCCAGGCCACGCCGGCAGATATCACAGCCGCTCAAGCCGCGGGAGTGACGATCCCGCCGTCTCTACTGCCTCCCACGCCAACCGTCCCAGCGGCTCCGGTTGCGCCTCCCGCCACATCGCCTACCGACCTCCCGCCGCCTCCCCCTCTTCCGGCATCACCTGGCATTGGTGGAGGGGGAGGGGGTAGCTCTCTCGAAAAGCAGGTCATCTCTGCAAATAAAGAAGAGCAGACAGCCGCTCGCCTAAGTGCAGACGCGCAAGCGCAGAAGAGCGAAGCCGTTGCCCGTGCTCAAGAGGACGCACAGGCCCAACACCTCGCCCAGTCCGAAGAAATCCGTCAGACGCGGGCGCAGCATTCACAGGCGCTCGCAGAGTCGACGGCACAGGCAAACAAAGCCCTAGAGGAAGCCCACAACTCGAAGATCCCAGACTTCTGGGCAGGGGATGAAGGGAAACTCACTTGGGCTGTTGCCGCATCAACGATCGGCGGGTTCGCGTCCAGCATGCTCGGACAGCCAAACGCCGCTTACAACATCATCCAGCACAACGTTGACACGTTCTATTCACGCGAAAAAGACCGTATCGACAACCTCTATAAGTACGCCGAAGCACGCGGGCGTATGACAGACCAGCTGCGCCTGCAGCAAGCGGCGGACTTGTCCGAGCTGCAGATCCAACATTCGGCCACCAATCTCTCCGTTGCCGACCATATCAACTCGGTGATGAATGAGGCTCAGGGCAAGGTCGATCGCACACAGGGAGATGTCCTAGCGGCCCAGCTCAAGAGCAAGGGTGTCGAAGGAATCGAGAAAGCTCGTCTCAACCTCGCTCAAATCTCCCTCATGCGGGCTCAGGCAGCGGAAGCGTCTGCGAAGGCTGCAGCTGCGAAGGCCGATGACAAGCAGTTCAAGGAGCTGGATACACGCGCCAAGAGCTTCCTTGAGAAGCAGCTGGACGGCACGACTCGAAGCCCCGGGCCCCGTACCCAGCTGATTCGCCTCTCGTCGATGCAGAAGGAGCTGGGAGAGGCGATTTCGTCAGGCGACAAGAACCGAGCACTCACCACGATCAAGGCGATCGAGGAAGAGGCTGGAGGAATGATCTCGGGCGGTAAATCGACGACGACGTCTGTTCACCTGCTCCAGGGGATGCAGACGCTTGGTGACCGTCTCTCGTCTCAGTGGGGCTCCGTCTCGGGCAACCCTCAGGCTGGTGAGCAGTACACACAGCAGCTCGGCTCACTCCTCAAAGGTGTGGGCGACGAAAAGCGCCAGCAGGTCAACGCTCTGGTGTCGCAGTTCGAGAATCAGGAACTCAACCCCCAGACCGGCCTATCGGCTTCGAACGCCGCACAGGCTGAGAGAGCCCGACGTCACGTCGCTGGCTTCCGAGGTGACTTCGCCCCGAAGACTGACACGGGTATCCCTGCCGGACTGCCTCCCGGGACTGTCAGCATCGGCCTGACAAACGCTGGGAAGCGTGCATTTAAACTTCCTGACGGCTCGATGGTGTCTGAGTAATGGCGTTCACGCCTATCACCGCGGCGGACCTGGCTCCGTCTGCGGGCCCCGCCGGCTTTACCCCCATCTCTCAGGCTGACCTAGCTCCACTCAACCAGCCTGTCCAAACCCCTGGAGCGCTCGAAGCTCTGGGAAGGGGGGCTCTCCAAGGGGCTTCGTTCGGACTCAGCGACGAGCTGACTGGGCTTGTCGAAAGCATCCTGACGAAGAAGAAATACGAGCAAGCCCGAGACGAATCGCGAGCCAACAATCGAGCTGCTCAGGAAGCGCACCCTTACGTCTATGGCGGAGGCGAGCTTGGCGGGTCGCTGGCTACGTCGTTCATCCCTGGCGTTGGGGCAGCGGGCAAGGCCGTTGAAGCTAGTCTAGTCGGTACACGTGCGGCCAAGGTCGCCGGTCTTGCTGGTGGAGCAGTCGAAGGTGCGATCCAAGGTGGCCTAGCTGGTTTCGGTGGTTCCGAAGGTACCAACGCCAGCGACATCGCAGCCGACACCGTCAAGGGTGCCGGCGTTGGTGGTGTGGCTGGTGGCGTTCTCCATGCTCTGACCTCGAAGGCGATCGACTCCAGTGAAGCGAAGCACGCCAGCGACACGAACGCCGACATTTTCGGTAGGGCCAAGCCGAAGGAGATCAAGCTCGCCCACCAAGTCCAGGAAGCGAACCCGGCCGAATTCAAGGAGATGTTGCATTCCGATGAATTCGAAGCGGTCAAAACGAACGCACGAGCGGGCAAAATCCCTGAGGCAATCGACGCAGCCCAAAACTACATCGACCACGTCAGCTCTGACCGTCTCCACAACTACGAGATCGCGTCTGGCGGCAAGGCCACGGCCGAAGTCGGTTCGATCGTCAACCGCTTCGAGAAAGAAGCCAGTTACGCCGGTTCCACAGAGGGGCGTCAGGGTGAATCGAAGGTGCTCGGCAACATGGCCGACTACCTCCGCAACACCTGGAGCACGGTCCCCCGAAATGTCATCGCAGACGCCAACGTCGAGACGAAGATCGGTCAGGAGCTAGAGAAACTCTCTCCCTTCCTGCCCAAGACAGAGCAGCTGACAAAGAAAGACGTTCAGCAGGCAGCGATCGACCTGACCCGGTCTACCAACCCTGAGGCGAAAGCCGGAGACGTTCCCGACTCCCTCCACCAGGCGATCGAGTCTCTCAATTTCAAGTATGACCCCAACGCTAAGGTCGATCTGCTCCGCCTGCGGAAGGCGACGTCTGCGGCTCAGCAGCACGCCAAGGAAACGCTGGGCTCAATCGCAGAGACCGAGCATTACCGTATCGCGACAGCGGCTGACCACGTGATGAATGACGCTCTTGAGAAGAGCTTGAACGACGCTGGAGCTATGTCGGCTGAGGCAAAAGCGGCAGTCGAGAGAATCCGTCACAACGACAAATTGATTTCGATGGGTATCGCCTCGCGTGATGCTCTTGAAACGGCTCTAGAGAAGCAGACGACCGGCCGTCAAACTACCTTGGGTCAGAAGGTCATTGATACCGCTGGCAACCTGTCAAAGATGGCAGGCGTAGGAAGCCTACTTCATGGCGATGTAATTACTGGTGGAGCTGAGATTCTCGCTCCTCACGTTCTCAAAGGAGCTGGAGCTGCTGTCCGTCGGGGTAACGATACGCTGGCGAAAATCGTCTATGCGGCTGGCCAGGGTAACCAGTGGGCACAGAAACAGCTAGCCGCGTTCCAGGCAGTCCCAGGGGCGGCTGCCCGTATAGCTGCACTGCGATCGACCACACCCGGCGGACTTCTCACCATCCCGTCAACTCCCCCGAGTGACACGACTGCAGCCGCTGCGCCTGCTCCAACAGCAGCTCCAGCACCGACCGAAGAAGAGGGAGACGAGTAATGGCGACCAAGGCTCTTAAGGGTCCCCCGATTGCGCCAGTCGAAGCTGCATTGGCCATTTTAGGATTACGAAGCGTCATCTCACGCAAGGTCGAATTCGTCACGCGTGAGGACATCAAGAAAATGGTCAACCTGCCCCGCACTCTGCAGCGGCTCGCAAGGAACCTTGTGCACGGTGGGTTGGGAGACACCTATCACGAGAAATTGAATTATCGCCAAATGCTCAAGGAGCTGAATCGTGGATGGGATGTCCACCAGCTCATGGAGATGGCCGATTCATTTCCTCACGACATGCGTACGACCGGTGCGGCTCTGGTTATCTCTGCTTCGTCGATCGTCAAGGGTTTGCTGGCTGACTACCCCGTTTCGACCTACCAGACGGTCACGGGGTCAACCAACCTGCTCCCCTCCGACTCTCGGTTGTGGAAGTTCATTGCGAAACTTGAAGTCCTAGACGACCCCACGACCATTTTCCCTCTCATGGCTACAGCCGCTCTGCTCATCTCGCAGGGCAAAGCTGTCCGAGAGACTTACCCCACCATCGCCGCATATATCGATTGGGCGATCCTTGTCGAGACTATCAAGGCGAAGTCAGCGAATAGGGATTTCGAATTATCTCCGCGCGCCGAGGTGGGGGTCAGGGCCTGGCAGGGCAACGGCCCTATCGACCCCAAGCTGTTGAAGCTGGCTCAGGACAACGTTGCCCGAGCAAAGCAGCGAGCGAAGCAAGCAGCCGTCACGCCCCGACCTCAAGACGACCAGACGCTAGCTCAAAAGTCGTTGACCGCCTAACTGTACGACCTTACCCGCGGAGCGGTGGCAGACGCCAACCACTTAACCGTTCCGTTATGGGTAGAGTTGTTATTGGAAACGGCCAAGAGTTTGACTTCCTGACCAAGACAGTCACCGACACCACTCCAGCTGTTGCTGGTCCCATGGACCTCGCTGAAGGCGATTGGGTCGGTGTCCAGCTGGTCACCACTGGTCTTTCGGGTAGCTGGAAGATCGAAGTCAGCAACGATTTCGTGGCCCCGCTCAACAATGCCTACGGCCAGGCGCAGACCACCGGGACGTTCTCGGATATCACGGCTGCGTTCACTCCTGTGATCGTCGCAGTCGTCTCTGGTGTCAGCGGAGAAAATCAATTTGTCCAGGCCAGCGTGTGCGCGAGGTGTATTCGTTACACGTTCACGCCGACAAGCGGTAGCGGCACAGTCCGCGCAATCGGCATCGTGAAGAGTCTGAGCTAACTCTGGTGAGCGAAACTTTTCAAATCGGCAGGTGCAGTGCAGCAAGGACTCAATTAAATGTCGGCTAGTATTTTCGGTTCTGGATTCGGTGGCGGCGGCGGAGGCAGCTCGATCACGCTGCCGCTGGCGATCAATCAAGGCGGGACGGGGAATGTCACCGCAAACGCGGGTCTGAACGCTTTGGCAGCACTCACCCTCGGTCAGAACGCACTATTCGCGCTCGCCGACAACGTCACCAACACAGCGCCGATCGCGCGGGTACTCAAGCACACCAGCTCGGGTACGACCGCCGCCAGCTTCGGTATCGGAGATGCGGTCGACCTGCAGTCGGCAGCCGGCAACCTACGTCGGGTAATGACCGACTCGACCGCGTTGACTGTTGCGACCGACACGGCCGAGACTGCCACGCGGGTAATCTCGACGATGACGGCGGGTACTCTCACCCCGCTGGCGACGCTCGGAACGACAGCTGACATCCAGGGCATCAATATCAGCCCCGTCACCAACGCGACAGCCGCGCAGCCCCATCTAACCTTGGGACCGATTGCGAGCAAAATCGGCCTTTACCACTCTGGTGGCTTCCTATGCTTCGGTGTCGCTGGAACGCAAATCGCCATCGCGTCATCTGGTGGTTTCACGTTTCAGTCAGTCACGAACCTTACCCCTCCCGCGACCGCTTCGGGCGTTGTCACAAAGTTCGGTCTCACTCCCGCCGCTGACACTGGCACCACCGCAAGCACCGAGGCGTTTGACGTCAACTTCGACTTGTCCCGCACTCGGACTTGGGCAACCGGTGCTCTGACGACCCAGCGGGCAGTAAGAATCAAGCCACCCACCTACGCATTCGTGGGCGTTTCGACCATCACGAACGCTGCGACAGTCGCCATTGAAGGCGCTCCCGTCGCCGGCACCAACGCCATGATCGCCAATGCCTACAGCTTGTGGGTGCAGGCTGGCGCGACCCGTTTCGACGGGAACTTCGGCGTTAACGTCACGCCCGTTGCTCAGCAGAACACCACTGGCACGTCGACGGGTTTTACTGCCGGTTCCGGTACCTCCGTTCAGGATGTGTCGACATTCACCGGCGGCACAGGCGCTACCGCCTATCGCATCTCGGACATCGTCAAGGCTCTCAAGGCGTACGGATTACTGGCAAGCTAAGGGATTAATTAAATGCTCTCACTCACCACACCGATCACTATCCCAAACCTCCAAAAGGCCCATGTCGCAAGCGTCCAGCTCGACGGCGACAACCTCATCGCCTATGTCACGGTAGTCGTCCAGGGTACGGGCAACATCACGTATGGAACCTATCAGCTGACAGTTAAGGACGACGTCAGTACGGGCCTCAGAGCTACTGTCAGCCCGTTGGGATACAACGACCGATGTGAAGTCTTCACCGCGCCATCGGTCGGAGCGTTTACCGCTCTAGTCACTGCGATGACCGGCGGAATTAGTGCACGTCTTAAGGCGGCTGAGTCGGCTCTTCTGGCTGCAGGACTGTTACTTGCTGGGACTGTGTCGTAATCGATGGCCCAAGTCGAACTGCGACCGGATGATCTCCAAAGGCTCATCAACGTCGAACAAGCAGTTACTGAGCTGAAGGTGACTCAGGCTGAACAGACGGTCTTGCTCAAGGGCATAGCCGAGGACATCAAGGCGAAATCCATCGACAAAAAGAAATGGATATCGGCTGTCACTGGAGCGATTGCAGCTGGTGTAGTGCTGGGGCTATTTAAATTGCTCGGACTGATCGGATAAATGAGCTTCAACCTGATCGCCACCCCAAAGAAGCTAGCGATAGTTGGAGTGGTGTTGCTGTGTCTACTGGGAGGAAGCTTCACAGCAGGCAGATATATCCACCCCAGCGTCAAGACCGTCACAGTCACCAAGACTCAGGACCGAATTGTTGAGAAACAGGTAATTCAGTTCAAAGACAGAATCGTCCACGACCAACAGACCAACATCCAAACCCGTACAGTCACACAGTGGCTGCCCCAACCGAATGGTCAAACAGCTGTGACTACTACGACCACCACCCAGGACGAATCCAAGACAGAGGATAAGGAAGTAACCAAGGTGAGTGACACCAACAGCAAAGACGAAGTCACTACCCAAGAGACCAAGACCACTACAACCCCAGCATCCAAGCCGAACTACCAGCTGGGATTATTCGCGTTAGAAGATATCCACCAGCTGACAGTCAGACCAAATGTCTTTGGTGTTGAAATCGATCGCAGACTTCTAGGGAATTTCTACGCAGGTATCACAGTCAACACCAATGGGATGTTCGGACTCAGTCTCAGACTGGCTTTCTAGTCCATGACCATCGACTTCAAGAAGCTCCCCCGTAAGGCTACAGGGTTCGTCTTCACCAGCCTTCTGGTCTTCACTGCAGGACTGGTCATACGCGCTGACAAAATCACGTCTATCGTCGCAGCTCTGACCGGTCTCTATGCCTCATTTATTGCTGGTCACGTCTACGCAGACCAGGACCACAAGAAGACAGAAGAGGCAAAGTAGATGGGTGCACTTATCGTGCTTCAACAAATGCAGGGACGTACATCAAATATCCCCGCATGGCTGGTACTCGGTCTACTAAGTGTCGGCATCGTCGCCATTTATCTCTGTGTCTCCAAGCTGGACCCAAGACGAGGGGCGAAGTGAACAACCTTCTGCCTAAGCCCGATGTCGAAGATACGACTGACGTGAAGGATGCGACCACAGAGACAGTCCACACGAACTGTCATGCCCTCTTCCCCAAGCTCCTGAGCTGCTGTCTGCTAGGCCCTCAGGCTGTAGGAGTGGCGTAGGTGAACTGTCTCTCAAGCTGCATCTCCTACCGCATGATCCGGGGCGAGCGTAAGCGAGCTACTGCATGACCAGCCGTATCTCTACTGCGTCTCTTCATCCACAGGCGCGTTCCGATCCCGGTCCGGCGCCTCTCGTCGATCGTTTTGCCACCATTTTGCCACGCGAGATGGACTTGACTGGATTCTGATGGTCTGGAACGGCTCTTGCTTTGCCGTCTAACTATGCGAAAGAGCGGAAGCGCACGGGAATCGAACCCGCCGAGCGCACGCTTTCGCGGCGCCCCATCGGTTTTGAAGAGTGATACTGTTTGGAGTCTATCTTACCGCAGCTCCTAGGCATTTTCATGCAGCCGAAACGCACTTTGCCACCCCTTTGCACAACGCGGCGCATCTCAAGCGGCGGTAAGCATCTTGATGCCGGCCAGAGCTTCGATCTGCTGGTCACCCGACCGCGGGGCAAGGTGCGCGTAGATCTCGGTCGTGCTCACGGTGCTGTGTCCGAGCCAGTGCTGTACCTGGACGATGGGCACGCCGGCAGAGATGAGGTTCGACGCGAACGAATGACGAAGGTCGTGGAAGCGGATGCGACGCAGCTTGGCGTTCTTCAGCGTGCGCCAGAGCGCCTCTTGGAATCGGCCGATGAGCATCGGTTGCCCGCCACGATGAAATACTAGCCCCTCTCGCTCTCTGTCTTCGCCTCCATGGGCTCTCAGATCGCGTAGGAGGTCCGCAGTCAGCGGGATGGACCGTGCTCGACCTGACTTGGTGCTCTTCGTCGCTGCGCGCGTCCTGGACCGCGACACACGCACTACAGAGGCGGTTTCGTCGATGTCTCCCCACTTGAGGGCAAGGATCTCTCCAGCTCGAAGACCCGTACATGCAGCCAGATGGAGTAGGGCGCGGTCGTGCGCATCGCGGGCACCGGCAAGCAGTAGCCCCACCTCAGGAAGGGTCAGGTAGTCGAAACTGGTCTGTGGCGGTTTGATCTTGGGGAAGCGGGGCAGGGCAGGCAGCAAATCCCACTCATACGCATCTCGCAGGGCACGGCGAAGCACATTGAGTACGTTGCGAACGGTACGAGGCTTAAGCTCTTTGGCTTCCAGCGTCGCAACCAGGCGGTCAAGCCGTTCTTTGTTGATGGCGCCGAGCTGAATGGAGCCGATAGCGGCTGTCAGGTGGTTTTCGAAAATGTCGTTACGTGACTCGATAGTCGACTTCGCGCCCTTCTTACCGAATGCGGGAGACCATCGAGTAGACCAGTACGACGCGAACGTCAGACCAGACGCGGCTTTCTTCGGGTCCAGGACGCGGTCAACATGGGCTTTCTCAGCCGAGACAGCTGCAGCTCTAGTGTTGATGGCTGGAGTACCTGTCACTCGCTCTTTACGCCCGTCGGGCAGGGTCACGAGCTTGCGATACCTCCACTGGTCTTCGACGGTGACCAAGCCAGTGGAGGTGTCTTTGAACTTCCGCTTGTAAGCGCCCATGGTCCTAGGAGCCTATCGGTTCTTTTGCCACTCGTCAAGCCGTCTTGCGCTTGGATTCGACCCAAGAGAGCAAGACATCTCGGTCGATGCGGATGATCCTCTGGCTCACCTTGAAGTGGGGGAGACCATCGGCGATCAGTGCGTGGATCGTCTTGACGTTCACTCCCAGGAGTTCGGCGGCTGCTTTGACTTTGAGCAGCATGGGTTAAGCCTTGACCGACTTTGGAGCCGTTTCGGAAGCTTCGCAGGAAGGTCCGAACTCGAAAGCGGGGAACGCCTCTCCATCCTGCCAATGGAGACGGAGGCAAGGTAGTCCCAATCGGTGAAGGTTCCAGCACTTGATCAGAAGTGCGAGCTTCCCCCTGGCGTCCATCGTCTTCTTGGCGCCCTTGGTGTGCTCAAATCCCAGCATCTTCTTGCGAAGCCTGAAGGCGGGGCTATTCAGCCCAAGGTTGGCGCCAGTTGCGATCGAGGTCAGGAACTCGCGAGCTTGACCCTCGCATCCTGCATTCTTCGCAAGAAGATACAGCAAGGCACCGTGCGCCCCGGGAATTACGTGGTCAACATACGCGCCCAGACCACATGCTTCCGCGACGAAGGGCGTCTTGTGAACGAAATTCAACTGCTGCTGGAGATCGGTCCGTCGGTCCGGACGGGAACCAGTCAAATACCACTGACTCCAGTACGCCAAGGCAGCGGCGACATTGTAGTGCTTGACACCTTCGCCCTGTAGTACCTGAACCAATCGGCGAATATAGCCGACATCGATGGTAGCGGCGTCAGATGTCTCGACCCCGCGAACGACCAACATCCACAACGATTGCCCGGAAATAACAATGGCACGAAGCCGGTGTTGACCGTCGACGATCGCGCCGTCGTTATCGATCGAAATCGTCTGCCCGTTCAGTGACCGAAACGTTCCTGCCGCCATGAAGCGGGCATACTTCCTCGCTTCATTCTCTGACAGCTTGCGAAAGTTGGTCCCGGGCGGAGTTGCGTCAAGCAGTTCCTGAGCAACGGCTGGGGTTATCAGCTCAAATCGAACCTTGGGAAAATCGGACGTCTTCATCGTTCGTACCTTTCTCTATCGGGGTTGAGGTTGCTCCGATGAATTCGGAGCTGATAGAGAGGTAGTAGCGAAACTATCGCGACTCTCGGACCGTTAGCGTCGATGATTTTGTTCGAGTTCGGCAATCGTCGCCCTTGCCTCACCCAACACCGCTTCCGACTTCGCCAGAGCCGCAGAAAGAATCAGACACATCGCCCGTAGGTAGGCTACGTCTTCCTGCAGCTCTTCCAGCTGATTAATAGTCGTCTCGGTCTCAGCCGACGGGTTCACTTCGCCACCGCCCTCATCCAGTCGCCCGCACGTCACCATCAACGACGTAAGGAGCGGTCACAGTGAAGGTGCTGAACACCATCGTCACAGCGCTATCCGCAGTCGTCCAGGTGCAAGCCGACGGCGACCCCTGGTTGTCATAGCTGCAGCTCCCATCCGCCTCGAAGCTCAGGGCCCAGCTGCCTGCTTGCCCGTCGTCCACTGACCAGGTGCTGACCAGAGCCGAATCGTGGCTGGCATCGGGCTGGATGGTGCTCGGGGCCTGGTCACAGCCACAGGCCAGCAGACAGATGGCGAAAGCGGCGATGATGGCGACCAGGGACAGGGTGGTGATGGTCTTCATGTTTCGTAACCTCCAGCCCCAAGATTACCTCAGCGATCTGTGGCGATCCACCAATATCTTTGGATCACATGTACCACTTGACATATATCCCAGGAGTTCCTAGGATTTGGAGATGCAGAAAAAAGCGCCAAACAGGAGCACCGGCGCCAGCGTGTTCATTCGCATGCCTCAGGAAGACCGCGATCTCATAGAGAAAGCGATCGCCAAACAGCTGGAGGATCTGCCCGCTGCCAAAATGGGAGTCGGCGCTTTTATGCTGTCGGCGGCGGTAGAGAAGGCCCGAAAAATACTCAGTGGGAAGTGACGCATCTCCTGATTATCGCCAGTTTGCTAAATGCCTGAAACGGCTTTCTTTTGACCGTTATTGGTCCGTTTTGGACCTTACCTCCGCCCCCTCACCGTGCTTCACGTCATGTCGGTTAGCCCAGTCGATCCATGGGTTGGACTTGTCGTCCGTCCGCCAGATAAAACCGTCTCCACAAGAACAGTGCAACGTGAAGTAGTTGGGTTCTTTGCCTTCGGTCTTGGTTAGGCGAAAGCCTTCTCTGACGGTGTCTAGGTCGCCCATCTACTCCGCCTCCCTGTCTACCCCGAGCTGCTCCAACAGCACGCGTGCTTTCTCGTGCACCCACTCAGGCACGTCCGGTGACAGCGGCCAGCGATAACCGTAGAAATAGAATACGTCCGGCGTGCTGGCCGGTACCTTTTGAATCGTCTCAATGAGACTTTCGATTCCCGCTTTAATTTCAGCGTCTCTCCGTCGCTTTGCCTCGCCCATCTACCCCACCTCCCCGAGCCCCTTCAAGAGCAGGGCAGCGCGGGCGTGGATGCAGTGACCGGCCCTCTCAAGCTCGTGGCAATCTGCGAACCTCGGCGGGCTGGCTAACACCGAGTGTTCGAACTTGCCTCGCATGACCACATCCTCCAGCAGCTCCCTGATCGCCCCAAGGTCGGGGGAGGGGTTAGAGGCGCGGTTAAAGCCCGTCTGCCACGCTTCGGCTACGATCGACTCCAGCTCATCGCGGGTGGAGATACAGCTTGAGTCCAAGTCGACTGCGTCAACTAGTTCGTCGACATCTCGGCGCCGAAACGGGTTGGCTGAAGGGGGACAGCCGCCGTCAGAGTGTCCGGGGCAGATGTCCGAGGCGCCCATTATCGCGCCTTCTTGCAGCTAGAACAGATCTCGGTGTCATCGTGTGAGTGACTCCACCCTTCGGTTTCCATTGCCTTCGCGATCCACTCCGGGACGTTCGGGTACATCGCCGAACAGTAATAATCCATGTAGTCAGTGCCGTTGCCGACGATTGCGGCGATCATGTCGCCAGCTGCACGAAACGAGTACCAAGCCGCATCACCGTTGACGTGACTCCATTTTGTGTTTGCCAATGCGCCCCACACTTGTGACGCAGCCGTCTTGCCGGCATGGTGGGCGCCAGGCACGCAGTCGGAACGCATTTTCTCACCGCACGCGCGATCAAGAGCGGCCTCAAACAGATCGTCAGGATCGCGTGGGCGACCACCAACAACGCCTCCCATTCCTCCGAATTCCTTGGGGGCATGTGTTTCGATAGTGTCTATGTTGCTCATTTTCTACTTTCTCTAATCGGTCATTCGGGCGTTAAAGGGGTCGGGATCAAGATTGCCTTCCGTGCTCAAGAACTATTCGTGGCACCAACACTGCGCGGCTAGCCTCGCTGCCTTTGTACGTGCGGCGACTGCTCTCCGTTGAGTCTCACAGTCGGTGTCGGAGCCGGGAGTCACTTTGTAAATGTCGATGCCCGTCTCAGATAAGAGCGCCTCTCGGGTAGCTTCCTCTTGTTTGTTCGCGGTCTTCCATGCCGCATGGACGGGACATGTCAGGTGGTCGTTGGTGCACTTCATTTGTTCTCCTTTTTGGTTTCGGTTCCGAAGTTACATACAGAACTAGTAGCCCACCGAGGACGTGACCCGGTGGGAGTCGCTATCCATTTCTTTTCCGCCTGCAGGTAGCCGATCGCGTACGGCTTCAAGTAGAGGTATTTTCGGCGATCGAAGAAACAGACAGATGTATGACCGGTTCCCTCGTGCCGACTCTTCCGAATCGAGACGTAGGTAGGCGCTCCAGGAAGCATCCCATCGTAGGGCGGCAGACTCTCCGGCGGAGCCTTGGCGAAGACGATAATCGTGGACGCCACGTTTCGCAGGTGGGCCGACCCATACAGGTCGTCTTGAGTCGGGACCAGAGTCTGATTCTTCAACCCGCCTTGGTCCTTTCGGAGCTGGGAGACGACCACGATCGGGACGTTCATTTCTCGCGTCAGGTCGTTGATCTTGGAGACCACCTTACGAAGCTCGGTGTGTTCAGACGCTCCCTTGTCTTGGGGGAGATCGACGTACGAGATATGGTCCAGGGTGATCAAGTCGACGTATGGGGCGACCTTCATGATTTGCTGTTCCAGGTTTTCGATCGTGAAGTCCCCATGACTACGGTAGAAAGTGATCAGGCCTTTGAGCTTGTCCTCGACGCAGGCTTGACCGTGGTCCTCGTAAGGACCCATTTCTTTCAGGTGCTGGCCCTTGAACCACTGTCCGCGACGAATCAGAGAGGCGTCTTTGCCATCGTCGATATACTTCGAGATCATGTAAGTGAATTTAATTCGATCCTCAAAAGCCATGTGTTCCTCAGATTCCTCCAGGACGAATGAGGCGACACGCTTACCGGACTCGCAGACAGCTCGGACGATGTTCGCTAGGACTTCGGTTTTGCCAGCACCGGATGTAGCTCCGATGAGCACGACTTCGGCTTTACCGATGCCTCCAAGGGCTTCGTCAAGATAGGCGATGCCGTACGGCAGCGTCTGTGCCTCTCCAGCTTCGCGTATGGCGCGAGTTCTCTGCGTACGGGCACTGGCACTCTCAAAACGGTTTGTCGTTGAACTGGCGCGAGCTATGGCATCCAGGCGTGTGGATAGCTTGGAGACGATCTCAGCGGACTGATCCATGTCCCCACGGCCGAAGACGGGTTGTAGCTGTCTCATCACCCCGTCTTTGATTGCTTCACCCTTCGACCAGTCTTTCACCGCTTCGACGAGGGTGTCTTGACCGATCTCGGATGAGAACTTCATGGCGACAGACACCCTTTGCTCAAGTCGCTTCGCTTCCTCGACTGTCTGCAGGGCTTTAGCAGCGGTCAACAACTCGGTCGAAGTTGGGTGACGATGGAACTTGGAGACGAACTCAGTCAGCTTAGACCAGAGGATTCCGTCAAAGGGATCTCGGTACCAGTTGGATTTGACACCCCAGATCTCACACTGCTCATACCAGTGACTTGATTTAATTGCATGACCCAGAACTGCGGCTTGCTGTTCAGGGGACTGAAGAATTGACTCGGCAGGATTCGTATCAGGCATTTTAGTCTTTCAGGATAATTCGGACTTAGTAGATCTCTTGGATTGGAGCAGCTGATTTAGTGACTTCTGGCTTATCTACCCAGTTGGTGACGAAGTTGGTGAAGGTTCCTAGGAGTCGTCTCGGATCGTCAGACGTGGTGTCATCTCGGAATGCCTGGACTCGGGCTTCTAGGGCAGTCTGGAACCGGATATATTCGGAGACGGTGAAGTTACGTGCCATGAATGCCTCTTGAGCTTTTTGTCTTTTCTCCGGATTGAATCCAGGTGAAGGAGCAGGCCAGTCGGAGAATGAGGCAGTGAAACAGTCGAGTTGACGTCTTTCCTCCGGACTCAGTTTCGGTCCAAAGCCAACACCCTTCTGTTGATTGGGTGAATGTGAATGTGAATGTGAATGTGGCAATTTTTCGTGTTTGTCCATGGACGCGTTTTGCAACCCGGTGTTTTCATTGGCAACCCCACTGGACAGCGTCCGAGTTTCGTCCGATTGTGAAATGGACGTTTTTAGGACGACTTCGGACGACTTCGGACGCTCCTGGACGTTTTTGGACTGACGCTTGAGTTCACGTTCATGCCGCTTCCGTTCCGCATCCTTTGCCAACCTCGCCGCTTCCTTTTCGGCCGCAATAGACGCCTTCTCCTCATCGGTCTTCCCGCTCCTGTATTTTTCTGAATTCAGGACCATCCACCCACCATCCACCTCTTTCAGACGCCGACCTTCGTTATCCTTCGTCCTGCTGAATGGATCGGGAGCCAAGAAAAGCTCTAGGGCCCGCAACGTCGTCTCCATGCTGACACCAGCCCGCCGCTGCAATCCCAGTACGGAAGCCGCAACGTAACCGTGTCGATTTTTCATCAAGAGCAGAGTGAGCCAGACGCATCGAATATCTGGTGGCTCAGCCCAAGTCGACGAATCGAGTAGAGACGACCACAATGGCGTATACCCGGCCATGATTACTCTGCCTCCGACACCACGCGGTAAGTAGTGCCGCCGTGCCATCCACGTGTGGTCTGTACGATCTCGATCTTGCCGGTGTCGATCAACGTGTGAACGTACATTGCGGCTGTCTGCGCGTAGCCGATGTTTGCCGCGATCGATATCTTCCGGTTCGTGATTTGCGTCCCCTCGGTCTTTTTGATGAATTCGAGTACCTCTTGGAGCTTTGTCATCGTTCGATCCTTTCCTGATGTGTCTAGTAGCGAAACTTTCTGCTACTTAGGAGATTGCGACCCCCTAAGTCTCTCTTTTCGACCGCATAAAATGCCCACCACAACCAGCAGTACCCATTTATTAATCACCACAATGGGCGGTTAACGCGCCGCATTTTTTAAAATGCCTCGGGTGTACGGGCTGATTCCAGCTTCGCTACATACCCTCTGACAGTGCCTTCGAACTGGAGACCCGCCCCATCATTTCGGTGGGTGCGGGCAAACTCCCGTTCACGGGAGTTTCGCTACTAGAGATCTGTGCCTCTAGCTGCGCCCGTACTCATCTCCCACTGCCGTTCATTTCTTTTTGTTCGTGAGGTAGCTCCGAACTCCTCGCCTGAGATCGACACCTGGCTCCATCGTCTCGGATGCCCTCCAGGCTGCTCCTACTGCGCTGCCTACGCCTGCTGCATGGTGCTCGACGTAGACCCCCAGACGCAGCTCAAGCCGTCTGCAGGGGCGTTACATCTACTCGCAATAAATCAGCACCTGGTTGTCCCGTTCGAAGACGTCCGGCCAGGGGATTTAATAATCGAGGATCACGGTAATGGCCTTGGTCACGTCTCGATCGTCACCGACGTCGTACGCATCGACGGCACGGTCACTGGGCTCACCTGTATAGCCGCGAACACGTCCCCCGACGGCAAGAGCCGCAATGGGACGGGCGTATTCGAACATCCACACGACCTACCTGATCCTCGTATCGCTGGAGTGCTGCGCGTTTGCCGCTGATCCAGCCGACTCCCCCAAGCGCAGCGACTTTACGTAAATACGGCGTCACCGCTGAACAGTGGCTAGAGATCCTCGCTTCACAGGGCAACGTCTGCGCCATTTGCGGCAAGGTCCCATCCACTGGCCGGTGGGTAACCGACCACGCGCACGTTAAGGGCTACAAGAAGCTGCCTGACGATCAGAGGCGGGCTCTCATCCGAGGAATTTGTTGCTGGTGGTGCAACAAGACGCATCTAGGACGCGGCATCACGATCGACAAAGCAAAGGCGGTAGTTGCGTACCTCCAGGCGTTCGAAACTCGATTGTCAACGCGTGTTTCCTAACTTGGGAGTGAGTTCTCAAACACAAGACACAATCTGTATAGGGAGGCATCGAACATGAGCACTCCCAACTACTCCACCGACCCCAACATCGACCCGGACGTTTACCAACACGTCAAAGAGCAGGCCCTCACCCTCCTCTTCGACAACGCAGAGACCATCTCTGTCCGGCTGCTTCTGGAGACGACCCGCGCCGAGTTGAAGCGCAAGATCAACTCCAACACGGCCCCCGCCATCGCAAGGCGTCTGCTGGCCGAGTATCCCGACTTCGACGGAGTTATCGAGATTCGGGAGACGAAGAGGGGCAAGAACAAGCCCAAGTCAACCGACCTCGACGTCATCGCGGACTACCTCGCGTCGCACAAGTCCCTGACAGCCACTTCCATCACGGTCGTGGTCAACGCGACGGGCGTTACGCGCACTTTCGATATCACCCGTTTTTCCGAAATCCTCAGAAACACGAAAGGATCACGTAACTAAATATGCTCTACCTAGCTTGCATCCTCCTTGGCGTCGTCATCGGCGCAGGACTCACCCTCGGTCGGTATTTGAAAGAGTTGCTGTAAATGTCTCCTGAAATCACCGAGCTGTTTGCTGTCATCGGGCTGTCGGCCACGGTGGGCGTCATCGCCCTCCTAGTCATTCGCGGGTTGTACGCCTTGCTCTTTTGAGGATCTGTCGTAATGCGCCTCCTCACTATCGCCCTTCTGGCCGCAATGGTCGGCTTCACCTTCGGCACAGTGGTAAGGATTCACGTGCACATGCACACCGTCGCCGCAAAGGCCGATGAGATCGTCCGCCTCGAACACCAGATCATCGACCAGCAACACGATATCTCCCGAAAGCTCGATGTCTGTGCGCCAGTCGTTGCAGCCGAGGTCACCCACGAATCCCGCTCCAAGCGCCGTCCGGAGTCGAAGTAAATGCACTTCGACCACTTTTTTGCGGTCCTCGGCGCGTCGGCCTTCGTCGGCAGCTGCCTATCTAGCCTGCCATACGCTGGTGACTACCCTCCTTCGACCCGCAACTACCTCGGATACGTTCTGCTTGCGCTCGCGGGGATCTGCCTCTCGCTGACCGCGCTCCTCTCCCCCTAACCCCATCCCCTAACCGGCCCCTTTTTGAACAACTCTAGATAAATAGAAAGAGACCCGAATGACCAAGAAGCACTGCAGCTCTATCACTCCCACCAGCAATCCGAACCGCTTTCTCCTTCTGGACTCGATGCGCGGCGAACTGAGCATCCTGACCATCGATCGCAACGGTGTCGGCCGCATCACCGATCCTGTTGTCGAGGATCACCGCGGCTCGGAGCCCACCACCGCCTCATGTGGCGTTGGACAGGTTCAGGGTGGCCTTTCGGGTGCGGCTGTTGGTGGCTGCCTCAGTGGCGGTCTCTTTAACGAGAGCGGCCTTGCACAGACCAAAGAGTACCTTTCGTCGACTGAGCGCGAAGCCCTACTTGCCCAAGCGCTCGAAAAGAACCGCGCCCATCTCATCACTACTCTCAAAGACGTCGTCTCGGGCCTGATCGACAACGGCGCCTTCGACACGGCCAAGCGCACGATCGACCAGTACGCGAAGAAGATCGCGGAAACGAAGTAACTCCTATCCACACCCCAAATATAGAAAGCTTCCAAATGCAGCCAATGACCGAACTACAGGAGCTGGAGACGCTGTACAGCTGTCACTTCGTGGAAACAACCACGATTCCACTTCTCCCCCCAAATCATCGTCATTATCCCTCACAAGGTGACTGGCCGTCTCGTATTCGGTTGGTCGAACCTCGACCCGCTCAGCTATGAGCCGAGCTGTCTTGGTGGTGAAGCTCGCGCGGCAATCGCTGCGGCACTCCAGGCCGCATCCGAGTAGACAGCACCCCCGCCCCCGTAATCCCAACTCCCAACACTAGAAAGCTCCCAAATGCAGCCCTCGAACAAAATCCGTATCAAAAATCTCGAAGACGCCTTTAACAAATATGTCGGCCTCACTGGTCGCGCGGTCGAATCGCTCGACAACGCTCGCCAGGAGCATGACGGCCACAACCAGCAGCTCGCTGAGTACGTCGGTCACACTCAGGTGGTGGTCAGCGCCGTTATCGAAGTTCTCGGAATTGAAGACAGGGTCCGCGAAGTCGTTGCCCGCATCGTAGACGAGGCAAAGGCCGCTAAGGCGAAAGCGGAAGAGAAGGTCGATCAGGCAATGCCCGAGGTGCCCGCGGAGCTGGTGGAGGGTCCTGCGAACTAGTGAGCACCGACGAATATCCGGTCGGGACGTGGCGCAATTCGCCGAACCCCGACCCGCGCCAGAGACACGACCGACCACCGGGATTCGTCCCACCGTCACATGTCCGCACCTTCACTCCGGAAGAAATAGCATCAATGAACAATAACCCTACACGGATCAACATTACACAGCGCGATGCTGATGAGAAAACCCTCGTCATCCGTGGCGAAGGTGACTTGTCGTTCGACGCGCAAAAGGAGGAGGTCCGCCGGTTGAACAGCATCATGCTGGCTAGGATCGGTGCCAAGCTTGCGGGCAAGGGTGCGGACGATGACGTTATTCTGTCGCAGCTTTCAAAATGCAGTGCAATTGCGAAACAATGGGCCGCTGAAGAACGCCAAGCCGGCAACACCGGCAACGAAGACGATATCGCAGCCCTCCAGCGCCAGGCCAAGAAGGCGCGGTAAACGTGCCACAGAGACCGCCCCGGGGTCCCAGGGATCCCGAGTTTCAACGACTCCAGGCTATCTGGGATCGGAAGCTCAAGCGTTCGGGCTTTCGGGATATTGAGGCTGGAGCCGACCTCAATAAATTCAGAGCGTCATCCTTCGAAGACGACAAAGTCGAAGCACCCGACGACCCGAAACAGTCAAAGCCAACACATCGCAAAAGTAGAAGCTGCAACTGCAGCAAGTGTAAGAGACCGCTCGTCTCCCGCTACATCCAGATCGAGGACGCAGACAGAGAAGAACCCGTCCTCACGCTGGAGACTGCCCAGCTCGAAGCCGAGTCCCTTTATGGAGCCGCCTCGGTAGCTGCTACCCCCATCGCGCAAGCCTGGAGCGTCTTCAGCGCTGGCGCCCACCGGCTCCCCGACGGCCCGACCAAGCGCCTGCTACTCGATCTCGCTGACGCTGGGTGCATCACAGCCGACATCAAGAAGCGGCACAAGAAAAGTCGTCAGAACATCCGAACCATTTTTGAGAGTCACTGCCGCGCCATGAAGCTGCCTACTAACACACTCCTAGTCCCGGGACGAACCAAGAGACGAGCTTAAAATGTCCAAGATTCAAATCCGCCCCGCCACCGTCGAAGACCGCCCCTTTTTGCTCGATTCGTTCGTGCGTTCCTACCAGAGCAATAGCGCCTATGCCCAAGCTGTCCACGGTCAGATCCTGGTTGACCAGATAGAGCCGCTGCTGGCGCTCTGGACGGTCGCTGTCGCCGTAGCCCCGGACGACACGATCTTGGGTTGGATATGCTGGCGTGATCCCAGCACCGTGGCTTGGGTCAATGTGAAACTCGGGGTCAGGAAGCGAGGGATTGCGCGGGCACTCCTGACACACGCTGGTGTCCAGTGCCCTAGCGAGATTAGTTGTGCGTTCATGCCGACTGCGGGCAGGTTCGCAAAAGAAGCTGAGAGGCACGGGTACACCCTAAGGTTTCGGCCATATCTACCCTTTCAGACGGTCGCTGTAGCCCTCACTGCGGCACTGGCCAGCGGCTCCTTGACGATCTACCCGCCCAATGGCGCGTAAGCCAGTCTCGCCCGAGGAAGCGCAAGCCAAGCTCTGCGCCATCAACGCGCGCCAGCGAGCACTGTGGACGGACGAATCATTCTCCACCACCCCTGACGGACGGGTCCATGAGGGCCAGCTTCGTCTACTGCGATCGACGGCAGAGAAACTCATCGTAGGAGCCACCCCCCGAGCTGGCAAGACGTACCCGATCCTCAAGATCGGTGCCAACGCCTGCCTGGACACCCCCGAGACACCTTTTCTCTATCTGGCGATCACGGCAGACCAGGCGAAGCGGGTGGCGTGGCGCCCGTGGAAAAAGATGCTCAAGAAGGCGGGCATTATCTGTGAGCACAAAGACTCGGACCTGACCACCACCTTCCCTAACGGCTCGGTAGCCCAGTTCGCAGGCGCCGACGACGTCTCTCAGGCGTGGGTCTTCCTTGGCATGAGCATGGCCGGTGGCGTGGTCTGCCTAGACGAGGTTCAAGAGCGGGTTGATTCCGTTTTAGAGCCCCTCATCGAGGACGTGATCGTAGACCGACTCACCGACCTCACCGACGAACATCCCAACCCTGGCCGACTGATCTGTATCGGCTCACTCCCCCGAGCCAAGGGTGGATGGTTTTGGCGCAAGCTCATGGAGGCCAAGCAGTACGAGGACGCCACTGCAGAAGCACAGGCCAACGGCAAGGAGCTGGTGGCGGACCCGCCAGAGTACGAGCGCCACGGCTGGTCACGTCTCGACAACCCATTTCTAAAGCGTCAGCGGGAGATGTTCGAGAAATGGCTAGCCGCTCGCCACCTCTCAGAGGAAGACCCCCAAGCCCGACGCCAGTGGAAGGGTGAGCTTGTCTACGATATCGACGCGGGCAAGCCGTATCGCTACGAGCCGATTCGGAACACCTACGAGCCCACCCGCCCCAAGTGGGCTGACACCATCGCCGTTCGCTCTGGCCGCATTTTCGCTGGGGAGCTGCTCCAAGGCATCACAGAGATACTCGTAGCTCTCGATCTCGGAGGGTCTGATCGTGCTTCGATACAAGCCCTAGGCTATGGCCCGAGCACCCCGATTCTACAGCACGTCTTCGACTGGACGTCAGAACGGGACCAGCACTTCACGTGGGGTGAGCTGCTTCCGATTCTGCAGCTGCTCCAAAAGAACCTACCAGTGGTCGGGATGTTCTATGACGCCGGGGCGGACGGAACCGAACACGACGAATTTTCGAAGATGTATGGAATTCCTCTCATCGCCGCTGCCAACAAAAAAGGCATGGTCACTCAGATTCGCCGAACGTCTGAGCTGCTCATGCTCGGACGAATCAGGGGCATGGTCGGGTCACCGCTTGTCGCGGACTGGGAAAGGGCGATTTGGGATCGCCGTGAGTTGGCCCGTGGAAAGTTCAAGCTGGCCATCGGTCCGAACAAGGTGGATGCGTCTGAGGCATTCCGCTACGCGCTGGCCGCTTGGAATGACGGCTATCGCCCCCCGAAGGTTCCGCCTACGCCGGCGCAATTGATCGAGATCTTGATAAATCAGCCGCCACCCCCACCGGTGTACGGCTACCAGGACGATCCGGGCCTGGCTCGCATGTTAGGCGGCTCGTCTAGCGACAGCTACGGCCCTCCTGACTAGTCAACCACTTAACCGTTCCGATGAGTGTCCATCGATATTAGCGTTACCTCTCTGCCCGAGCTGCTGAACCAGCTTCGTGCTGCTCATGTGTCCGTGTTCCGATACAACGGGCTTGAGCTCATTTTCGAAGCTGCCCCGGCACCCCCCGCTGTCCAGGCCGCTGAGCCGCGTCAGTACCGGATGGCTCCGCCTGAGACGGACCCCGACAAGGCTCCCATCAATCCCATTGATGCGTGTCTAGACCCTCCCCCGTTCGAGCTGGGCTCGGTGGAGTAACCGTTGCCAATCAACGACAAGCCTCGGCCCAAGAAAGGATCAATTCCCCGTCGGTGGTGGACTGCTCCGAAAGGCCCTGAGACCGCTCGCCAGCTCTTCAGCTGGATTCGGAACATCGAGCTAGTCAACTGGCCGCGCCGATACAATAACCTTCTCTTCTACAGGTACATGACCGGTCGCGCGACCAACACCGCATTTAATTATGCAGTAGGTGCGCGTCCCGGGTCGATCACGTCGTTCTACAGCCGCGCGCAATGGACCGCGCCCAGCTTCAACGCATTGGCGATGGTGGACGATGTCCTAGCCAACCGCATTTATTCACAGCGTCCGTTTCTGCAGTGGTGTCCAGACGCGGGCGACTTCGGCCAAAGGGTGAAGGCAAAGAAGCTGACACGCTGGACGGACGCGGCCTTCCACGACATGAAGCTGTGGCCTTTGGTCCAGCAAGCCGGCGCAGACGCGCGAATGTACGGCACCGGCTACGTCCTCTGTGACGTCGGTATTTCCAAGAAGATCGAAACACGCGTCGTCATGGACGACGAAGTCATCATCGACGAGTCACAGTCCAACCTCAAGGACAACCCGAAGACGCTCGCAATCCGAACGTTCGAATATGTCGATGACCTGATCGAACGATTCGGTCACATCGACGGCGCCGAAGCCGCAATCCGCAACGCTCCCAAGGTCGAACTGGGAATGTACTTCGGCTCTGACCTCGATACGTCCGACCTTCGCGTCCTAGCGCTTGCCTGGCAGCTCCCCTCGGGCAAGAAGCCCGGACGCCGCGTCCTCGCCGTCGATGGCTTCGTCTTCGAAGACACCAAGTACGAGCGCGACCACTTCCCGCTTGCGCGTCTGCGCTACAAAAAGCTTTCGGGCTCCTGGAGAGGCCAAGGCGTAGCAGAGCAGATCGTCTCTCTTCAGCGCGATATTGAGCGGCAAATGGCAGCCGACTGGGAAAACATGATGAGGATCGCATGGCCGCGCATTCTCAAACCGACTGGCGCTCAGATCCCAGACGGTGCTTTCGCAGCTAAATCGGGCGGAATTATTCCGTACGCGGGCGACCGTGAGCCCAAGTTCATCTCCCCCGAGGCCCTCGGGCCTGAGTCGTTCCGCTACCTCGCCGGTCGAATCCAGATGGTCAAGGACCGCGTCGGCATCTCCGACAATGCGGCTCGTACCGAGCGTCAGCCTGGTATGTCCGGTGTGGCCATCGCCAAGGAAGCCCAGCTAGACGACGCCCGCCATGTTGAGTTGCTCCTGGAGGTTCAGGACTTCGTTGAACAGATTGGCGTCCTGCTGGTTGAAGCAGGTGTCCAGGCAAAGCCCGAGGTCACACTTCCCGGTCGCACGCGCCAGCAGATCAAGTGGTCTGACATCGGGATCGACAAGTCCTCATTCGGCAGGCCGAAGGCTTTCCCGATGTCGTCGCTGTCGCAGGACATGGCCCGCCGCCAGCAGCAGATCGATACCTGGTTCGCTGAAGGCTCGATCTCCAAGCAGACAAAGATGCGGTTGGAGCAGGTCCCCGATACCGACGGCTTCCTTGACCTCGTCAACGCCGCTATTAACGACGTCTTTGGCGCGATCGAACACATGGTCGAGGAAAACGAGTTCGTACCGGCTGAGCCCTTCGGCGACCTGGATACAGCTCTAGAAACGGCGCAGTCGCTGTACCTGCAGGAAAAGAACGAAAAGACCCCTCAGGACCGTCTTGATCACATCCTTCGATATATAGCCCAGCTCCAAGAGATGATCGAAGAGCGGGCTAAGGCGCAGGCTCCAGCAGCCGCGCCAGCCACTTTCGGTGTGCAGCCGCCTGCGGGCCCCGGCCCCGCGCCTGCAGCTTTCCCGCTTCCGCCTGCCGGCGCTCCAGCGCCAACCGCGTAATCCAAGTCAGTTCCCCGTGAGGTAATACCAATGTCTGACGAAACCGCTGCGCCCGCTGCTAGCGAGGCACCCGCCACCGAGGTCACCTCCGTCTCCAATGACCCGGCCGTCTCCAAGATCGCTGCTCTGAAGGCCCGACGTCGCGCGAACGCCGACACCACTGCGAAGCCACCCGAGCCCGCCAAGCCTGCGGCTCCCCCGACCACTACGGCAACGCCGGCCGCACCCCCGAAGGTCGAAGCCGAGGTCAATATCTCGGATGCCGAGCTAAATCAGTTCACCTCGACGCAGAAAGAGATCCGCCGACTGCAGGCGCAAAACAAGCAGCTCGAAGCCGACGCCAAGGAAGCTGCGACCCTCAAGAAATATCGCGAGCTGAAAGCCGCGGGTAAGTACCAGGAGGCCGCGGACCTGATCGAGTTCGATGCTGAAGCCCTGACTCAACAGCATCTCAAGGCAAGTATCCCGATGACTCCTGAGCGCCAGGAGCTTGAGGCTCTTCGAAAAGATCTCGAAGGCGTCAAGACGACCACCGAAGAGCAAAAGAAGCGCGACGCAGAGCAGACTGAGGCTAACCGAGCGGCTGCTAAAGCGGAGCACTCCAAGACGGTCATCGGCTTCGTGACCGAGAATAAAGCGGAGTTTAAGTATCTCTCGACCAACCCGGCATGGGCCACCAAAGCCTATGAGACGGCTTTGGACACGTTCTACACCATTCCTGCAAACGAACGGCCCAAGACGGCCGAACAGAGCGCGGCCTTTGTTCGCGCCTTCCTCGATGAGGCGGAGGCGGAGCACGCGTTGACCGCCAAGCTGTACACCGGCGAGGCCAACCACTTAACCGTTCAAGAGAACGATAGGAAGTCACCCGCGGCCAATGGGAATCGGCAGTCAGAGAACCGGAACCACAACACAAAGCTGACCTTTGATGAAGTGCGCGCAAGACGGCGCAAGTCAGCCTCCAGATAGACAATAAGGATTCCCACCAATGGCATTTTTCAACACTAACGTAGACACCCTGCTTCGTACGGACCTCGATGAGTCGTACGAGGATATGGCCTTCGGCGGCAACTACGCCGCTCTGATTGGCCTTTTTGAGAAGGTCGAACCCGCGTCCGGCGACGGCATGAAGGTCACCGTCAAGGACGACGTCGGAGCAGGCCAGGGCGCGACAGCTGCAACGGCTTACGCCAACGCAACGCTGGCGGCTCGTTTCAGTTTCAACGTCACTCCGTTCAAGACGTACGGCTTTTCGACTGTTCCTCTGGATCAGGCAGCCTGGACCCAGGGCGACAACGCGATCGTTGACCTGCTCTTGGACGAATCCAAGACGGCAATGGATTCCTGCAAAAAGCAGGTCGACCAAGCGCTGGCCTACGACGGGTACGGCACTCTCGGCACCATCCAGAGCCACACCGGTTCGGGTCCGTGGGTTCTGACGCTGGAGGCGGGCGCCTGCCGCAACATCACATTCAACGGGATCCTCGTTTCGAAGGCGACTCCGACCACGGGTACTCTCGTCTCGGGTACCGCAAGCGTCACTGCTATCAACGCGGCAAAGAATCAGATCACGATCGCTGGCTCGGGTGGCTTCACCGTCACGGATGGTTACGTGATCGGAACCCAGGGCACCATGCAGGCGAGCACTTCGCCGGTTGTGTGGCCCGGTATCCCTGGCTGGATTCCGCCCGCGTCGGCCCGTCCTGTCTCTAGCTCTGATTCGTTCTTCGGGCTGAACCGCTCGCAAGACGAGCAGAAGCTTGCGGGTTCGTACCTCGACGGTACGAAGATGTCGATCCTCGAAGGCATCAACCAGCTGGCTTTCCAGGTGGCTGACGTCCCGGGGTCGCAGCTCGATCTCATCGTCGGTTCGTTCCAGACCAAGGGCAAGGTCATGGCGGCTCTGCAGACGCAGAATCGCTACGGCGGGGCCACCAAGGTCAAGGGCGCCGGTATCGACGTGTTCTATCCGTCGTTCGAGATCGAAGGTCCTCACGGCCCCATGTCGTTCGTCGGCTCGTCTCACTTCCAGCAGACGCTGGTGTTGGTGGCAACCAGCCGTAGCTGGAAGATGGGCGCACCGAAGGGTAAGCCGTTCGTTCCCGCTTCGAGCACCGGCTCACCGGTCATCGAGATCCCGGGCGCTGACGCTGTCTCGGTCCAGTACCGCGCCAACCTCATGGTCTGGTGTGATGCCCCCGGCCACAACGGAATGCTCACTACCAAAGGCTAATTAGACGCCCGGTCGTGGCCTGGCGTTGTGTCGGGCCCGACTGGGCATCTTGTTTTTTCTGAACGCACCAAAAGGCAAACATGGATCGCTACGTAAATACTGATGTTTCTAATTTCCAAGCCGGCGTTGTTGGCCTGGACCTCATCTTCACTGCAGGCACTTCGGGGGCCGTTCCCACGGTTCTCTATAAGGCCGACGGTATCGCTTCGGTCGGGTTGCAAAACACCAACGACTACTTGGTCACTTTGCAAGACTGCTATGTCGACTACCTGAACGCCGAAATCACCGTCATGCAGGCGACCTACAACGCGTCTACGGGCGCATGCAAGGGCAACGTCGTCGCGCACACGGTCTCTACGACCGGCACGTTGACGATCAACTTCTACAACGCCGCGGGGGCTCTCGTGAACCTGGCATCGGGTGACCAGCTGCGCGTCACCTTCCGCCTGCAGCGCTGGACGACCAACTAACCATGGCCGACTTGGGCAAAGACTTCGCTGACCGCGCGATGGCTCGATACAAGGGCAAGGCCGATGCGAAGCCTTCGGAACCGGATGAGGACGATACCGAATCGTCCGATACCGACTCTGACACCGAGAGAGACAACGAACTCGGCAAGGCAGTAGCGGCCGCATACCGCAAGGGCAATTACGCGGCCCTTACCGCTGCCATCCGAGCTATCTGCGCCTAAACAGACCGTGACCTGACTTAGCCGGCGCTTCGGGCCTTGTAATCCGAAACGCCGGCTTTTCTTTTTTAAGGTAATTGATTGATCACACCGAACCTCACCCAGCTTATCGCCAATACGAGATCCCTCGCATTCATCGTCAACGATGACTCTATCTCGGACGACGACATCACTCAGCGGCTGTCCGAGGCTGCCTCTAGTCTCTATGACCTCGTCGTCGGGGCGTACGAGCACTACGCGATCCAGACGTTCCCGTTTACGCTCGCTGGTGGAGTGGCTGGAAACTCCGTCGCGCTGCCCGACGACTTTTACAAAGACAATTCGCTCGACCGATCGAACGGCGCCAACTCGAAGCCGTCCACCGTCCATAGGTTCGAGTGGCTCGACCGCAACAGCACCGGCCGCCGAGAGTACACCCTCCTCGGCAACAACCTGATCGTCAACCCTCCCCAGCTCGCCCAGGGCTCGTACACGCTTTATTACACGCCGCTGGTCGACTCGTTCGCTCTGCCTCTCTACTCGTCGGCTCCCGCGGTCCCGGTCACGCGGCCCATGCCGCCGCGGGGGAAGGTTTTCTCGGGCTCGGGCTCCACGTCCTGGATTTTCAACAACGGATTCTTGACGGCTCGGTTGGCCACGGCTGGCGTTTTGCCGACGTACACATATTCAGCCGTCGGGACGCACAGTCTCTCCAGCGCGACGCCCGGTCTCACGGCCGATGGCGTCTCGCCCGTCGCGGGTGACTTCGTCCTCGTCAAGGATGAGGTTAGCCCCAACGACGTCCACAACGGTTATTACACGTGCACGAAGAACGACGGCACCGGCTGGATCCTGAGCCGAAACTCGGACTACTCGACGAGCGCCGACATGGTCACTGGCGACGTCTTCTCGATCACCGCCGGAACCGTCAACACCGGCCTCCAGTTTGCGCTTGTGAGTACGTCGAGCAACCCCGATGTCACGCCGATCCTATTCTCGCCCACCATCGTTCCGGTCGTCCTCCTGTGGGGTCCGAACGACGTCGGGGGCCAGTTGCTATCGTCGGGCTGCGCGCACCCAGCAAACAACGGTTCCCATACGATCACTGCTTTTAACAACGCGACCCGCACACTCACGACCAACGGCACGACGGTGTTTGAAAGTCTGACCGCAGGGATCCCTAACATCTCCATCTCGATCCAAAACCTCGTGCTCAATACCTCGACCTCGGCTCTCCAGATGGTGGGCGCAGTCGGCGCGATCGGCGACAAGGTCACTGCGAACGGAGTCGAGTACAAGATCACCGCGACCGACGACACGAACCAGACGCGCACGCTGACCCCGACCCCTCCGAACGCGATCACCGCGACCGTCGAGATCAACCCGGCTGGCACCGTGTTCGAGCTGCCCGCGGTGTTCCGCCCCTGGTACGAGTACATCCAGGTCCACGCCGCGATCGCATGCCGCGACTCTATCGACCTGCCGACGGAGGCTCAAGAGAGGAAGCTCGCATCGCTCACCAAGCGCATCGAGGCCATGTCCGCCAACCGCATGGAAGAGCCGGGCCAAGTCGCACTCACCCACAGGTCCGACGGGGGTTGTAACGGCGACGGGGGGTAT
>Ga0265326_10000172_pt1 | contig 33318 bp, 51 predicted proteins | sample 41424metaG_FD_192439 | JGI IMG/M metagenome (GOLD analysis project Ga0265326, IMG submission 192439) | Rhizosphere microbial communities from Carex aquatilis grown in University of Washington, Seatle, WA, United States - 4-14-24 metaG | ecosystem: Host-associated > Plants > Roots > Rhizosphere... | reverse complement strand
CTTCGGCGCCTCGGCCACCGTGTGGCAGGTAAAGCCCGCTGGCGTGCCTTCGACCGAAGCCTTCGGCGCGGGGGTCTCGCTCGCTATTAGCTCTATCTCTCCTGCGGGCATCCCTTCGACCGAGGCCTTCGGCTCAGGGACGACGCTAGCCCTGGGTACGCTCGCGGGCATCCCTTCGAGCGAAGCACTTGGAGCCCCCGCGACGGTCTGGCAGTTCAAGGTCACGGGTATCCCTTCGACCGAGGCTTTCGGCGCGGGGTCCGCGCTCGCGATTAGCACCATCTCGCCGTCTGGTATACCTTCGACCGAGGCCGTAGGCGCGGGGACGATGCTAGCTCAGGGCGCGCTTTCCGGCATCCCTTCGAGCGAGGGGTCAGGCGCGGGGGCCGCCGTGTGGAAGATCGCCGTCACCGGCATCCCATCGACCGAGACTTTCGGGGCCGGAGTCGCCGTCGCGGGGATGGCAGGCATCTTCCCGTTCGGGGTCGAGTCTACCGAGGCCTTAGGGGCCGGCAAGTTCGCCCGCGTAGAACCTTTCCGGGTCGTCATATTCGTAGACGATCATAGAGATTAGGGGGCGTTGGTGTTGCACACGGCCGAAGTACCAAGCCTAACGCATCCGATCGTTGCGCCAAGCACCGTGTCAAGATTGCTCGCCTGAGTCGACACGTTGCAGGATACGGCGCCCCCAGTCGCGGTCTCCAGACATCCGTGATTGAATTGCACGGCCGTCAGGTATGTCCAGCCCCCGGGAAATGTGATCGCTGCCTGGCCGGCGCCCGATGGGTAGATGATCGTTCCGTTCGCGCCGGCTGCGAGCGCTCCCGGTCCCCATATTGTGGATGCGGCCGAATTGGCAAAAACCGATCCGTTTATTATCTTGTCCAACGCACCGCCCCAGTACACCGAAGTGAACTGCACAAGTCCGCTGAACTGGGCGTTAGTTACGATGGTGTCCCCCTGCAAAAACACGTTCGTCATACTGGGTTGAATGAACTGGCCCGCTACTACGACTATTTCTTTGGCCGGTAATGATTCTAATCCGTTGATGTTGAACCGCGCCGCAAAGGGGAACGTCGAGACGTTGCTTACGATCCCGCCCGCCCTGGATCCATGCGTCCCAACCACCTGCACGAACGAACCGGAACCGAGAACGTAAACCTCTTGGATGGCCGAACCGTCCAGAGTAACTTGCGCCTCACCCTGGTCGCCATTGCCAAAGGCTCCGTCTATTCCCTGGTCAATGCAAACATCCACAAGGGTAGCGCGCGTATCAGGAGTGTCTCTCAGATCGCCCCATACCGGATGCCACGTTTTCAGGTTGATGCAAGGCACCTGATAAACTGTGTACGAATCACCGTTAGCCCAGGCGTTACCCGTTAGACCAGGCACATACGGGACTTGCGCAGTGGGTACGGGATTTGAAACGTTGAACGTTGTTCCGCTTGACAACGTGTTTAGCCATGCGGTCGTTGCCCGAGTATTGTTGTAGACGATCTCCGGGCCCACGGTGAGCCCCACGCCGAACGTAGCCTGAGCTAACGTCCCGCCACCGGATTTAGAGATCTGCGTAACGCCGCTGAGAGTGCCGGTTTGAATCGTGTTAGACGCATTGAGGAGCCCGCGCACCGCGAATTGACACCCGTTTTCGACGCGCGGCTCGATGTAGACCTGATCCACTTCGGGAGCTTGACCCGACATTACCCAAATCGTGGTCGCGCCGTTGGGGCAGGTCAGAAGCGGTTGCCACGTACCCCAACGCTGGTGAATCTCGTCGAAATGGCGCAGCGGGTGGGTTGCGTCGGCCCCCGTGTTCGCGTCGTTTGCCAACCCCGTAACGTTGGCCGGATCGACGTACCAGTTGGCTTGACCCCACCAGTATTCGACCCGAGGCTTGCGAGCCGGGATGGCCGCGATCATCATGATCGCCAAAAACAGCAGCAAGAAAAAAGGTATTCGCTTTTTCATGAGAGTTGCAACCAGCGGTTTAGTGAATACGAAGCCGTCAGCGAAAGCACCTTGCCCACGTCGCTCACGTACACCGTTCCCGTCGTCGTCGCGCCGGGGTTTTGCGGGTCGCTGATCGAAGCGCCACCCGAGGGTACAATTTGAGCAGGCACCGGGAACGAGGTGCCGCTAAACTGGAAGATGATCTCTGAACCATCGTACCCGGCGACGATCGGCGGAAGTGGTAGGATTTGGGCCGACGATCCCGTGGAGTCGACTATGTAAATGGTCTGAATCGCGGCGACCGAGAGCCCCACATTGGCCGGGACGAAGACTGTCCCGCCGATAAAGGGCTTGGCCGGGGGGTTTATGATGGTGATCAATTGGCCGCCATTGGTGGAGGGGGTGTTGACGGGGTTGCCGTCAGAAAGGAGCGTGCCGGACACATCGGCGGTCTGGATAAAGCCCGCGCCGCCGTAGGGGTCAAGTACGATGTTGTTTGCAGCGTTGAATGTGATATCGATCAGCGAGACGTTCACCGCGCGTTCGTTCGACACGTAGTCCATCGCGTTGGAGCCCGCGTTGCTCGAGTACGCCAGGCCGAGGTAGTTCAGCGCCGTAGAGCTCGACGGGAGCTGCAACAGCGACACGATCCGGTTCAAGATTTCGGACGACTCGATCGATCGGTTGTAGGTCTCGCAGCGAAACGAGATGGTGATTTCGCGCCAGCCTGCCAGGGCGTTGTCCCGATAGTCGTCACGGCCCTTGGTCGTCAACCGCTTCACGCGAAGCTTCACGCACGCGGCGTCGGCCGGACCGATGAAGGGGTTAGGGTCTAGGGTCCAGAGAACGTTGCCGGGCGTAGTCAGGCCCGAGAGACTAAAGATCAGCGAAAGGAACGGGGTCTTATTTAGGGTCGGCCCGCCCGCCAGGAGCAGGTCCATGAAGGCTTGCGACGACGCTAAGCCCGTGCCGGTGAAGTTGAGCGCGCTCACTTGTGATCACACTTCAGCCCCGTGTGCGTCTGGAGGCAGCGAATGCAAAATCGAAGGTCGAAGTCGGGCAGTAGGACGCGGCGAAGCGCGGTGTGCCCCCAAGAGAAGTGCGCCCGGTAGGTCTTGTTCGAGGCAATCATCTTGAAGTGCTCTAGCTGGCGCTCGGGGGTCACGGCGTCAACCTGTAGGCTAGGGCGTCTCGTAGTTGTCCGGTCTCGACAAGCGTCTGGTCGTGGCCCTTCTTCTGAAAGGTCGTGATCGAAAGAGGCGGGGGCGTGTCGATCATCTCCTCCTTGATCCCCGCGACCGCGAACCTACCGGCCGAGCGAAGCGCGTCGGTCAGGGGCATCACGGTTCGAATCGCTTTGATGAGACCTCCCTTCAAGACCTCGGCCATGTCGGCCTCATGGCGATCCATCCAGCCCGAGATGAAAGGGCGCTCGGGCACGGTCGGGGTGCCGTGCTCCATCCAAGCGCACACGTCGCCGACCGTCGCTCGCCCCGAGCCGTGCGGGGCCTCCGCGGCGGCACCGAAGACCCCCACTTCGAGGTTCGGAATCTTGCGACCGTCGAGCGCCTTCAAGAGCGAGGCAAAGCCGTGGTCGGTGTCTTTCAGCATACCCGGTAACCCGAGCTCGCCTGGATCTGGAGCTCCTTGTAGGTCTGGCCGTAGGTCGTGCGCATGTACCCGCGCGCGAGCGGGGACGTGATCATCTTGGCGTTCTGCCCGAAGGGCGATGCCGCGAGACGGTGCGCGGTCAAGAAGAACAAGCCTTCCTGGGCCGTAGGGCCCCAGATGACAGTGTCTATCTCGAGCGCGGCGGCGTTCAGCGCGGCGATTAGCTGCCCCGATCCGACGCCGACGAACTCTGGAAACTGGCCCAAGAACTGACCGAGCAGCGGATAATAGAAGGCCGTCAGCGACGAGGTAGACGTCGCCGTGCTGGATCCGGTGAAGTTCAGGGCGGGCATTTACTGGACGGTGGGCGGAAGGTCGACGAGCGGGGGAACGATCTCGGGGCGCTCGCGCTGCAAGATGCCGATCAGGTGAAGCTGTTGGGGTTCGTCTCCGAGCGCGATGACCTCCTTGATCAGGAGCCTAACCTCGCGCGCGCGGCGCAAGTCCCTTAGCGCCTGTTGAACGTTCCGGTGTGCCGCAATCTCGAGTCGTTCAACGAGCGTTCTCATGCTGGACATTTTAGGGTCTAGGCCGTATAAGTCAAGAATGCACGCCGTTCAGTTCGTACCTGACACGTTCGCCTATTTGAAAACGCTTCCCGATAAGTGCGTGGATGTGACTATTACCGACCCGCCCTATTCGAAGCACGTGCATGAAAATCTTTGCTCGGGTTCGCTCGTCGGTAAGAAGTCCGTCCCGAAGTACGAACTCGAGTTCGATCCAATCGGTGATTTCGCCTTTATTACCGACCTGTTACGTATAACGAAACGTTGGGTCGTCGTGTTCTGCTGCCTCGAAGATCTCGGCCGTATTAGCTATGTCGTCCCGGAGTACGTGCGGGGGTGCGTGTGGTACAAGCCCAATTCGATGGGGCAGCTCACGGCCGATCGCCCGGCGACGTCCTACGAGTTCATCGCGCTATTCCACCCCCAGGCGCCGAAGAAGCGCTGGAACGGACGAGGCTCTTACGGCATTTGGCAATGCAACGGCACGCGGGGTAAGAAGGACCGGCACCCGAACGAGAAGCCCGTGGCCCTTTGCTCGAAGCTAACGGCTCTATTTAGCGACCCAGGCGAGACTATCTTCGATCCCTTCTGCGGGTCGGCGGCCATTGGCGAGGCTGCTATATCCCTGAGCCGAAACTACGTCGGCCTGGACTTCGACCCTAACTGGGTCGACAAGGCCAGTGCCCGATTGACGTCCCCCCCGGCTACCTATACGGCCCGGACGGATGCAGACGCCTTGAAACTTTGCACCATGAAGGAGCTCGTGTAATGGCCTACATCGTAGTCGCGCTGGGCGGGTTGATCGAACGGGAGTACGCCGATGCCGTAGGGGAGGCGAAGCGCCTGGCGAACGAGACCGGCCGGACCTTCTCGGTTTACGATGCGAAGGGCGTGTTCACTGTAGACCCCGCCGTCTCGCCCCCTCCAAAGCGCCATGCATGATATCAACGTGCTCTGGACGTTCATAGAAATGCTTTGCTGGGCGTTCTTGTTCGTCTGGTGGGTCCCCTAAAATGGTGAGTGGCCAGACGATACGACGTTTTTACAATTGACGCTTTGGAGCGCACGCCCGGCGGTGCGCTCCGTGTCGAAGGCGCCCTAACTCGCACAGGGATCTTCACCTACCGAAACGCTGACGGTACCGAGAGGCGAGAGTATCGCCCCGATTCCAGCGTTTTCGATACGAAGGCCTTGGCGGGTTTTTCCGATGTCGCGGTCACCGTGGGGCACCCCCCGAACGGCGTCAACGCGGATAATTGGAAGGCTGTTGCGGTAGGAGAGACGGGAGAAGCCAAGCGCAAGGATGCGTTCATGGTTGCCCCGATCACGGTGCGCGACGCCGCGACGATTACCCGCGTCGAAAACAAGGAGCTCGTCGAGCTCTCTTGCGGATATGACATCGATTACGACGCGACGCCCGGGGTAACCCCCGAAGGCGAGCGGTACGACGGGGTGCAAACGAACATCCGTGGTAATCACGTTGCCCTGTTGCCGAAGGGGGAAGCACGCGGCGGATCGCGCTGCTCGCTGCGGTTGGATTCACTCGGGGACGAGGTTTTGGAAATCCCGAGTAAAATTCTTCCGATGACTCCCGAACAATTGGCACAATTGCAGGCCGACCTGAAGGCCGCGCAGAAGCGCGCCGATGAGGCCGACGGCCGAGTCGCGGTGCTCACTACGCAGCTCGCGACCGCGAACGACCCCAAGCGTCTGGATGCCGCGGTGACCGAGCGCGTTGAATTGCTCGACCAGGCGCGCAAAGACGGCGTGACGGTTGACGCAAAGGCTTCGCTTCGAGTGATTCGCGTCGCGATTCTCGAGAAGCGCGTCCCCGGGTTCCGGGCCGACGGTCTCAGCGACGACGCCCTGCATGGCGCCTTCGCGGTGACGGTGGCTTTGCCCCACCCCGCGCTGGCCCAGGTCGACGTGACCCAAGGCGGACGCGATGACGGCGGCGACCCGCTCGAGGCTGCGAAAAAGCGAGGGGCCGAAGCAGCCCGAAAAGCGTACGGCACCACTCCACACTTCGGCGGGAAATAAGCCATGCCCTCTATCGGTCAGCAATCCTACGGCATGTTTCAGGCGACGGCCCAAGTGGGCCAGTACGCCGACCTTGCCTACAACGTCATTACGACCTTCCCCGCGTTCGAAGTGATTCAGCCCGGCGTCGCTGTCGAGATTGCATCGGACAATCTTTCGGTGCGCCAGGTCCAAGGGACGAGCGCCGCGGAAGACGCCGGCACGCACATCTACAAGCGCATCTTGGGTTGGTCGGTCCTTCGCACGACTCGTCAAGGTTCGGGCGCCATCGGCGTCACGGGCTACGGCGTCGGCGGGGCAGCCTACCAGATCGGCGACATGGTTCCGGTCATGAGCCGTGGGCGCATCTTCGCGGCTTGGTCGGGCACTACGCAAGTGGCCTTCTCGCAGGCGATGAAAATCAATCACTCGAGCACCGTTGCGACCCTTCGCGGCACGGTGACCGATGCGGCCTTGAGCCAGGTCGCCGGCAGCGAAGTCAGCAACATCGGCCAATACGTCCAGGTCCGATACACCCTGTCCAACAGCGGCCCGATCATCCTTCTGGATCTCAACATGCCCGGCAGCCCTGGCTTCACTGGAGCCTTCTAAGATGCGCCTCGATTCAATCTGTCGCCAAATTCTCGCACAAGCGCAGTGCCGCACGGACGCCGCGTCGACGGCTACCTTCCTGCGAGATCTGACGTACATCTATGAACAGACGTACGATATCATCTACACCGATCTGTTGGCCCGGACGATTCTCTCGGTCGACGGTCGGCCTGGCCCCGGGGCTGCTACGGCAGCCTGGCGCCAGTTCGATCGCTTCGGAACGGTGAAGTTTGGTGATATGTCGGCCGAAGACGCTCCGAACGTTGAGATCGGCGGTGTCGAGTTCGAAACCCGGATCACTTCGATCCTCGGTTCGTACCAGTACACCTACCAAGATATCCGCGAAGCGCAGATGGCCGGTCTCCCGCTCGAGACTCGCAAGGCCGAGGCTTGCCGACGGGCCTTCGAGCAAGGCATCGAAGCTCTCGCGGTACTCGGCGACGCGGCTGCTTCGTACAGCGACGTTCAGAGCCGAGTCGGATTTGTGGGCTCTGGAACTGGCTTCGCTTCAGACCCGATCCGCTTCTACGGGTTCGCCAACCAGCCCAACATCACGAACGCGGCCGTCCCTGTCGGCACGCTGTACGCCGGCCTTTCCTCGGTCAGCGGATCGACGTTGCAGACGGGCCTAAACTGGACCCTCGACTCTACGCCGGTTGCGGCCATCCTGGCGGACGTCAACGCCATGCAGAAGGCGATCGTCAATATCACGCAAGGCGCGCACAAGCCCAACGAGCTCTACCTCCCCACGCCGATTTACAGCAAGCTCGGCACGCAGGCGCGCAGCTCGACGTTCACGACCGATTCGGTCCTGCAATACATCCAGACGCAAAGCCCCTGGCTCAAGAAGATCGTGCTCTGGCCGTCGCTCGATACCGCGGGCCTCAAGCAAGACAACGCCACCGCAGGCCCCAGGATCATGATGGCGGAAAACACCCCGACGAACTTCCAACTGATTATCAGCCAGGAGTTCGAGCAATTCCCCCCGCAGATGTTGAACTACGCCTTCAAGGTCCCCTGCCACATGCGTTGCGGTGGCGTGAAAATGCCTTACCCGAAGTCGGTGTGCTACCTCGACGGCGCGGCAGGCTAAGGAGTCATCATGGCAGCTCTTTCCGGCCTTTCGGCCTACCTCGAAGGCAAAGTCCTTTCTTGGATGTCGGGTACGGCCTTCCCCGCCGCCCCAACGAACGTCTTCGTCGCGCTCTTCGCCGTGAGCCCCGTGGACGGGAGCGCGACGGTTACCGGCACCGAAACGGATTACACCTCCTACGCCCGCGCGACGGTCGCCGCTGCGACGATCTTTTCGGTTGCTCCGGCGGGCATTCCGAAGTTCATCCAGAACCAGACCACGGTCACCTTCGCCACGGCGACGGGCAACTCGACCCTCCCTGTTGTGGCCTGGGGCATTTTCGACGCCCTCACCAGCGGAAACCTTTTGATGTACGGTCCCGTCGGGACACCCCAGTCGGTCGCCAGCACGCAAACGCCAACCTTCAACGCGAGCACGCTAACGCTGACGGTGCAGTAATGCCGGTCTCCATCTTTCGCCCGGACACTCGCGGCGATTCGCACATGCACGACTTCAAGGGCGGCACCGCGCGCGCGATGGAGGCGACGCGGGCCGCGATGCTGTCGAACACCCCCGACTCGCATAAGAACGCATCCGACGCTCACAAGGACGCGGCTCGCATGCACAAGGACGCGGGTCACGGTTACATGCAAGACGAACACAAGGCCATGGCAGAACATCATGACTGCATGGCCTCGGGATCGGCGAAGGTCTAAATGGCGGCGGAAAACTTTACGGGCACGGCCCTCGCAACTTCTAGCGGCAAGAACGCTTCTCCGGCGAGCGGCGCGAGCATGCTTCCCGGCTCGTTCTACGCGAGCGACGGGCGAGGCTGGGGCCTCACGATCAACAGCAAGACGGGGCTCTGCGGCCTGGTCAAGTCCGGCGCGAACTTCGGCGGCCTCTTGACCCGATACGACATGAACTCTTTGCGGAACCTGCTCGAGACGATTCTTGCGGAAGTGTCTAGCCCCACCTAAAATAGGGGCGTGTCCGATCTGCTGACCCAATCGAACGGGGATCTGAACCTCGCGTCTGGGAATCTCCAGGTCGTCACGGACATCCCTACGATCGCGGCTCAGAAGCTGAACGCCCTATTCAAGTTCTTCTTGGGGGAGTGGTTCGCGGACACGCGCCTGGGGGTACCCTACTTCCGCTACGTCCTTGTCAAGAACCCGAACCTCGCAATCGTGCGGCAAGTTCTTACCGCCGTAATCGAGTCGGTGCCGGAGGTAACAGGAATTGTATCCGCCGATTTGCAATACTACTCTAACCTTCGCAAGGCGTCGTGTACGTTCGTGGTGCGCACGAAAGGCGGCGTCCTGCTCGCGGGGGGCGTAGGCGTCCCCTTCATCATCCAAGGCATAGGCGGTAACCCCGTATGACCCTCTTGGCCGGACTTACCCCGTCGGGCTTCGTCGCCCCCACGTTCACGCAAATCGTGAACGACATCAACGCCGCGATCTTGGCTCAAGTGAACTCGGGCCTAGACCTGTCTCCTAGTCAGCCCCTGGGGCAGATCATCGGCATCTTATCTGAGAAGCTCGCCGAGGCATACCAATTGGGCGCGACGGTCTACAACAGCCTGAATCCCAACGCGGCGGACGGGGCTCTGCTTGTCAACGCTTGTGCCCTCTCGGGGACGGCCCCTCAGGCAGCGACCTACTCGACCGTTACGTGCAACCTGAACCTAAACGCCTCGACGACGATCAACACGGGGAGCCTCATCTCGGTCACGGGTCTGACCCCCGTGTCGCTTTGGTATTTGACGGCCCCGGTGGTTTCCTCGACGGCCGGCGTCTATCAAGGCGTCTTTCGAAGCCTGAACCCAGGCCCCTTCGCGGCCCCTGCGGGCTCGCTGACTACCATCCAGGTCTCGACGCCAGGCTGGAATAGCGTCACCAACCCCGCCGCCGCGACCTTGGGTAACGCCGCTGACTCTGATGCCACGCTGCGCGCTCGACGCGCCCAGGAGCTACTAGGCCAAGGCTCGGGCGACGTCGACGCGATCCGCGCCGCAGTGCTCAAGGTCCCCGGCATCCAGCCCGGGCTAAACTCCGTGGTCGTCACGGAGAACACGACTCTGGTCACCGCGACCGACGGCACGCCGGGCAAGAGCTTCCACGTCATCATTTGGGATAACGGCATGGCGCTCAGCAACGCCGTGGCGCAGGCGATCTGGAACGTGAAGCCTTCGGGCATCTTCTCCTTCGGGGTCACGGCCGGCACCGCGACGGATTCGATCGGCAACCCCCACACGGTCTTGTTCGATCGCGCAACTCAACTCCCGGTTTATGTCTCGCTGACGACGACTAGCCCCGTCGCCCTGACGTCGGTCCAAATCGCCGCGCTCAAGCAGGCCATCGTCAATTACGCCATCGGCACGTACGACGCGAACGGCCTGACTCTCACGCAGGCCAACATCGTACTCGGGCAGAACGTCGTCGCCCTGGCCTTGCGCGGGGCGGTCTTCACCGCTCTACAGCAAATGTTCCCGGGCTCCTTGGTCGATGTCCCGACGTTCGCGCTCGACTTCATCCCGAGCCCTACGAACACGGCGAACCTCACCGTAGGCACGACGCAGATCGCCACCTTCGCGACTGCTAACTTCCTGGTCAACGGCGTATGATTCCGACCCAAGACCTGACGATGGCGGCCGAGGCGCAGGCGCTGCTGATAGCCCAGTACGCGCCCCTGCCGAACATATCCAACCTTCTGAAGGTGTTCGTTGGCGAGGTCCAGAATCTAGAGACGGCGTTCTGGAGCTACCTCAACGGGATGCTACTGACGGCCCAACCCCTCGGGGGCGGGAACTGGGATATCCTCGACAAGTACGGGGCGCTCGTCGGCCTACCGCGTAACGGCCTCACCGATGCCCAATACTTGCCGGCTCTGAAGATTCAGATACGGGCGAACAACTCCCACGGGTTCGCCGAGGATATCATTCAGATCACCAACCTCGTCACGACCGGGGCGGTGTACTACGAATGGCCCCCCGCGGCGTGGGAGATCTACTTGGGGTTCGCGGTGTCCAGCGTCTACTCGGCGCTGGTAGCGTACTTGCACCAGGCGAAGAGCGCTGGGACGCAGGGCAACGTGCGCTATGCCCCCGTGGCTAACATCTGGATCTGGAGCTCGTCGACCTTGGGTCAGCCCGTACCGGCGGGCACGGGGCTAAAGGATTCGGTCGGCGGGACGTTCCCGAACGCTCCGGTGTCGCTCCAGTCAGTCTGAAGTCATGCGCTCTTTTAGAACGTGCTGAATCACCCTGAACGTAGAATCGCTGACGGGGTGCCCATTATAGACATCCCCGATATCCTTCATTCCGATCCCCGTGCCCTTGAAGAGCGCGAGGGTGAAGTTTCCCCCGCGACATAGGATTAGTTGCTGGATCGTGTATTGCTCTTCGGTGCGAAATGTCGATGCCATCGCCCGACTATAATACATAGGCTCCAATGCGCAAGGCCGTCTGGACGTCCATCTTGTCCGCCCCGGCCTTCAGGGCCGCCGTCAGGCCGGAAAGGTAGTGCGTGTTCTGCTGAAGGTAGTAGAGCGCTTGCGTCGTCGCGTCGACCTGATCGTCGTGCTTCGCCCGGGGGAAACGCTTCATTTCCATGCGGTAAGCCCCGAGCCATTCGGCGTTCGCCGGCAGGAATACGTTCCTGGCACGAAACAGGGGCTGCACGGCGTTCGCGCGGGCCTCCTTGCCTCCGGCCGGGTTGACAGAGATGATGCCGGGAATGGTCTTCTGGAGCGTGTCGATAACAGCCGCTCCGTTGGCCTTGTCTTCGATAAGCACCCCGACCGCGCGCGGGTAGCGAACCTTTAGACCGATGATGGCCTGACAGGTCTCGCTGAAGGTCATGCGACCTCGCACCTGGTCGATAAGGTAAAAGTTCGGTCCGTGACGCCCCCAGACCTGGCCGACCACGAAGTCCGAATCCGTCGTCGCTTTGAAGGCGCAATCCCACGAAAAGATGATCTGGTGAAAGTCAGGGGCGACGGTGTACGTTTGCGCCAGGTCGTCATCGGTGAAGATGAGCCCGCTCTTGGGCGTCGGGAGTTGGTCGAGCTGGGCGGCGGCGTCGAGCGCGCCCAACGCCCTCTTCAACTGGTCGACCCGTTCACGCGAAAAACGCTTCGGGTGCAAGAGCTCGCCCTCGACCTGCCGCGGGTCGCACCCGTAAGGCGTCTGGCACCTGCGCTCTGGATCGAACTCCATCGGGAGCATGATGTGCATGGCCCCCTCTTCGAGTTCGTGCGCCGGGGGGTCGTCCACGTGCAAGCGCTGGGCGATCATGATGCGCACGTTGAGCGCAGCTGGGACCCACCGGGTAGCCATGGTCTGCGTTCGCCAGTTCTCGACCCGCGCCAGCTCAACGCTGGTGAGCTCGCTGGGCTTGATGAGATCGTCGAAGACCTGGATGTGCGCGTGCCAGCCGATGCCCTTACCCCCCGGGGTCGTGCCGATGCGAAACCCGTGGGCGTTATTATGGATCTCTTCGATGGCCTGCACGCGCCTGGGGAAGGAGACGCGATGTCCCCACCGGGCTTGATAGGGCTCGCTCGTCATGAGGTCGAGGCATTGCCGGGCGTCGCGATTGACCAGCGTCTGGTCGTGGCTCGCGAAGATCCAACGCAGGCCCGGTTGCTTGATCCAGGCCCACGCGGGGAAGAACACGCTCGTCAAAATACTCTTCGAACACCCCGGGGGCTCGTTGACGACCAGGCTATTGAACGCCCCGAGCAACGCCGCTTCGTACGCAGCGCACTTGAGATCCAGGTGCCAGTTCCATTCGAGGGGTTCGTTGACGATCCACGGCCAGCAGATGCGAACGAACTCGGCTAGCGAACGCTCGCCAAGCTGGCGCTCGGCCTCAACTCGCCGGCTCGAAACGGGCACGTAGGGCCTCCTTGGCCTCGCACGGGGGGCCGAGCAAGACGGTCGTCTCTGCGGCCGACAGCATCTCGAAGGCGTGCTCGAACTGGGCCGCGATCAGCAAAGTCTCCGGGTCGCACCCGTAATCGTTGATTTCGATGTCCTGCTTGTGTACAACTCCTCCGCACTCGTGGCTCTTCATATTGTTCCACTTGCGTTCCGTCAGTCCAAGCTCTTCCGCCTTGGCCGGTCGGCCGGTGCGTGCCTCGATTGCTTCCTGCGCCCGAAGAACCTTGTAGGGCTTTCCCGATCCATGCGGGCGATAAACGATTGGTTGGAGAATGGTGTAGTTCTGGATCTCCCTTCGGACCCAGACGAATAGGCACGTGATCCAGGAGCCCCGCTGGGGGTCCCATCGGTTCAACGCTTGGATCATCCCGATCGCCGCTGCCTGGTTCAAGTCATCCTTGGGGACCTCTATCGATAAGGAAGCGAATCGGTAGCAGTAAAAAGCCAAGACTTTTTGCTGGCTTTCGTACATCGTTCGAAAGAGGCGCTCTCGTGCGGGTCCTTTCCCCGCTCGCCACGCCTGGACCTGAGCCCAGAACGCGGTGTCTCGCGGGGTCAATTGAGCACCGCTTTAGCGGGCGCCGCCGCGTAGGCCAGGAGTATCGAGTCTTCTATCCCGACGTATACGGCCCAGTAGAACGTCGGGCGAGACTCCCCGAGCAGGAGCGCCGTCTTCGAACTGGGGCCGAGTAGATCGCCGACGAGCTTTTGAACACGCTCGCGAGGCAGTACGACACCGACTATATCGTCGTCAGCATTGAGGTAAAAGAAAAAGGCCGGATCCTGTATCCTGAGCGCGGCGTCTGCGACGCAGGCCTTGCCTTCGGGAGTCTTCGGCCAAGCAAGAAGAAGCTTTTCAATATCCATGCCATGAGCTTACCCCCCGGGTAGCTGGCATGCAAGTTGCTTCTGAATGTTTTCAGCTCTTCATCTTGGCGAACATGCCGGTCAACCGCAGGAGCGATTCGCCCTTGTGGATCGGGACGTTGATGTGCAAGAAGGCTCCAGACTTCGCCACGAACTGAAGCCCGTAGCCGTGGTTCCAAGTCGTGGGGGCCGTGTGCGCGTAAAGGGGCTGGAGCTTTGCCAGCGTGCCCGGGCACCAGGACCCGAAGCCCGAGCTCGTCACCGTGCGCGAGTTCATCCCCTGGACCCGGTGGACGTGCCCAAAGACGACGTTCGCGCCGAAGCGTTCAAGGTGGGCCTGGTCGGCGTTCTTGGCGTGTGAGACCCCATGCACGAAGTAGCACTCTCCAAGCTTGATGGCCCCGGGGATGCTCAAGTTCATGTAGGCCGTCGAGCGCTGGTAATACGCGATGCCTCGCTTCTTCAGGTTCAACACCGCTGCCGGACCGATGGCCTCGAGTACCATGTCGGCGTCCTTCTTGCGCTCGAACTCGCGCACCGCCCAGCGCTCTACGTGTTGTTCGTGATTGCCTTCGAGATAGTGAATGACGGCGCGCGGCGAGGCGCGCTGGATCTTGTCGAGAAAAACGTTGGCCGCCGTCACGTCGTCTTGGTAGCTCTCGGTCTTTTCGTGGGAGTAGGATTTTTGATGCGTCGACATGGTGCCGCCTGCATCCAAGTGATCCCCGAGCATCACAATCTCGTGGACGTCGAGCGCCTGTAGATCGGACAGGAAAGCGTCGCGCGCGCCGAGGTCGATGTGTTCTCCGTGCGAATCTGGAATGATGGCGCGCACGATCGTGTCGACCGCCGGGGCCGCGCCGGGGGACATGTGAATCTTGGCCACCTTCGGCGGCTTCGGCGGGGCCGCCGCGGGGTACGCCAGGTAATAGCGACCTTTCAACGCGGCGCGATGCTCCACGGGGAACAACGCCAGGCAAGCTTCCAGGGTCGCCCCGGTGGCCGCCATCCTGGCGTGAATGTGTTCGACCTTCTGTTTCAACGAGGATTCCCTAGTGCCTAGGTGTCTCAGGTGTACGAACACCGCTGGGTCGACGCCCGCCGGCAGATGTTCGAGGGGCGGCAGGGCGTGCGGCCAGACGCGAATCCAAGCTTCGAGGCGGTGAGCGCCGTCGAGCACCATACCCTCGTGCATCGTAATGGGCGGGGGGTCTTCGCCATCGCGCAGGCGAGCTTCGTACTTAGCCACGCGCGCAGGGTCGTAATCCCACGCCGCGCACTCAGGGTGCAGCTTGTAGGGTAGTTCAGGTCTTTGATGATTCGGCATTTAGCCTCTCCTGTTTCTTTCTTGCATAATAGACCTTATTGTGGACCGCATGGCGGGCCTTATACTCGGGGGTCTGCCGGTAGGCCTTCAGGCGGGCCTTATACTCGGGGGTCTGCCGGTAGGCCTTTTGATAGGCCTGATACCACTCTAGATTCATCAGATCGTCGGTTCGTTCATAATGAATCGTAGTGCGTTGAGCAGCCAGTCGCGCTTTTTTTGCTTCGTAGCGGGCCTTCTTGTAGGCCTTATGCCAGGCCCTCCTAGCTTCAGGGTCTTTATAAGGCATGGCTTCTAGGTGTTTTCGGCGTCTCTAATGAAGTAGTAAACGTTACCGTCCCTGTCGTAAATTACAGCTTTGACGGTTCTCTCCGCAGAAGCCACGTTGTCCACTAGCCAGGCGTCGCCCGACTGGAGCTTGCCTATAAGGTGGAAGAACTCCGTTGTCAGGTGCGCCGTACTACCGACCTTCAGGATCGCCTGTTGCTCGTCGTGTAATTCATCCAACTTGTGCTGAGCGATCCCCAGGTCTCTTTGCACTTCTTCTAGCAGTCTCATGACGGGCTCCAAGGTACGTCGGCCAACTCGGCGGGCAGGCGACCCTTGTCGATCTCGTTCTCCGTCCAGAGGTACCCCATGACGTTCCAAAGCACGGCGGCCAAGTGGTCTTCCGTCCGGTCGTTTGACATGAAAGCGTTCATGTGTCGCTGCGCCGAGTCGACGAACCGGCTAAGGGGCAGGCCCTTCTCCCAGTTTCGATCCTCGTACTTGATGGCACCGTTCTCGTAATGGCGCGCCAATCGCAGCATTGGGTGTGCGGGGATTAGGTCGAATCTACCCTTGCCACTCGCCTTGCTCCGCACGCCCCCGGTCGCGAAGACCTGCGGCGGCGTCCCGTCATCGTTCACTTGATCGTAGGTTCCCATGGAATCAGAACTCCTTGCTCGTTGTAGGTAGGCTCGGCCTCTTTCGCCCAGCAAGTCATAATAAGGGGTTCAAGCTTTAGCGGCCAGTCTTTTTCGTCGTGCATCGGCACGTTTTGCAGGTAGACGTTCGCCGCGTCCTTCATGAGCTTGGCCAGAAGCCCCGCCGCGCGGGCCGCGTCCTCGGCAGGGCCCTCGCAGATAATCTCGTCGTGAATGAACGCGACCGGGTGCCAACCTATCATCGAACCCGTGAAGCACTCGCGAGCCACGTACCACATGGCCATCTTGGCGATGTCCGCCCCCAAGCGCTGAAAGCGCTCGTTGCAGAGCTCGCTGTATTTCTTCCCGCTCGTAATCTGTCCGGTGAAAGGGCTGATCTCGCCCCCGGTCCCCGTCTCGGCGGTGAGCTCCGCTGCAAGTCGAAAGAAGGGCTCTACCTCGGGCTGCGCTCGCTTCCAATCGCGGATCCAGGTCTTGGCTTGCTCGGGCGTCATGTCGACGCCGTATTGTTTCTTCGAGTAGTCGCACGTGCGCGCGATGCCGAGACCCCCCGGCACGCCAAAGTTTATAGGCTTTGCGGCCTGGCGCGCTTCCTTGACGTCCTTGTCTTTTTTACGCCGCAAGGCCTCTTCGTACGTTATCCCCAGCATGACCGCCGCGACGCTAAGGTGCGCGTCCATCCCGGCATTGAGCGTCGCCGCGAGCGACGAGGAGCCCAAGACACGGATGCACCACTCGGCTCGGGTGTAAAGCTCCAGCGAAGGGTAGTCGCACTGGATATAGACGTTACCCTCTTCGGGCATGAAGCAATCCCGGATGCCCGCCTTCTTGCGAAGCGCCTGAATGTTCGGCCCCGCGCACGTAGTTCGCCCCGTCTTCGTCAGGTCGTATCTCGGGTGGCAAATCTGGAGCGCGCCCTTGAGCATCTCCACGTCATTCGATAGCACCTTGCGCGCGGTCTGAAATTCGCTGTAGTCCTGAATGATCGGGTCGTCTACTCGGTCGCAAGCGTCGGCCCCGAGCGAGATTTGGCCGCCTTTGGTAAGTACGGGCTGGATGCCTTCCGCCTCGCACGCGCGAGCCATCGCGGCTTGCGCCGCCTTCGTGTCGGCCGCACCGGGGACGACGACGCCTTTGCGATTCACCACATCGGGGCGAACCAGACCCGCCGCGACGAGCGTCTTCTTCAAGTCGGTGTAATCCTCTTCCGCGAGCCGCGCGAACTCCTCCACCCGCGACGGGTCCGTGCGCAGGCCGTAGCAGGACGTGAGCGCAAGGGCGAACTGGTACCGGGTCTGGTTGAACTGATCCACCAGTAGCGCGACGCCGGCCTGCTCTTGGCACTGAAAAACCTCGTACGTCGCCACGGCATCTTCTAGGGGGTAGAGCCGCGCGCCTTCGGGCCATTGGTCTAGTGGCACGTCGTAAAGCTCGCCGTACTTCAGGCGCCAGGTGTCCTTGTCTAGCCGGCGCTTCAGGTACCGAGACGCCATGTCGTCCAGTGAGTAACCGCGCTGTACCCACTCGCCATCCAGGCCGCGCGCCCCGCGGAACCTGCCGAGCGCCGTGTCTATGAGTTGTTCTCTAATTTTCGTGCAGGTGATCTGGTTGCGATCGTACTTGGCAAACACCGTCGGGATCAGATGGGGCCAGTTGGCGCAGATCACCTGACAATCGTAGGCCACGTTCTGCCCGACCAGAAGGTCATTACCCCCAAAGAGTTCTACAATGCGAGGCTCGGCCCCTTTGGCGTGATGCAACTCCCGGTTCGGGTAGATCGACAAGCACACGGCCTTGGGGGCCATGTTGCCTGGACCGAACAAGAAGGTTTCAAAGTCGAATGCAATCGGCATGGAAACCTCAGTGGGTGGGTAGGAATCGAACCTACTCTCCAACGGCAACGTGGTCACCGCCAGACTTAGCCTTAGCCACCCGAAACCCCGCTACCAAGCGGGGTAAAGCTAAGCTCAGACCGGAGAAAAAAAGTGCTTCGTGAACGAACCGCTCTGGTTCTTCTGAGTCCGAAGGTTGATCTTCGTGCCTTTCATCGGCTGGTTGGGCTGGACGGCGGCGTTGGTCAGGGCGGTAATGCTCGGGGCTACCTTATTCCGAGCCTCCTCCGTCTTTGCCCCAACGGCGGCCATCATGAATTGCTTCACGACGGGGGCGTTCCATTCGATCTGCTTCGGCGTAGCGAAGGACACATACCACGAGTGTTGAGCGCCGACGGCTACATCGGGCAGATTGCTAGTTTCTGGTGTCAAGGTGATTACAAGAGCGTGGCCGGCAAAGCCACTGAGCTCTCGCATCTCGTCGATGACACATCGACCTTGGAACCCGTCCGGGAAGTAAGGTGTCTTGAATGAAAGGTCTTTTGCGTTGCCGATATCGGGAATCATGTTCTACCTCTTCGTGCGTTCGTTGTTAGGTTAGTGTCCGCCGGCCTTGACGAAGGCCGCCCAAGCGAAATGCGCCTCGGGGCCGTAGTCTTTGACCAGGCTGTTTTCCGTGACTCGGCCCTTGCGCGGTTGAAAAGCGTTCTGGACCGAGAGGATTTCCGGGGACTGCCCCTTGTATTCTGCCATGAAAGAGTTGAAGGTCATGTCCTATCTCCTTGGATTGTCACTATACGAAGCGAATCGGATAAGGTCAAGCAGACCAGGCGTTACCGCGGTGTTTTTTCGGGGGCGGCAGTATGTCCGCGATGAGGAGCTTGCTCGTCTGCCCGTTCAGCGCGAAGTTCGACGCGGCGACGTCGAGGGCCCGATCGAAGGCGTCCATGTGTTCTTTGCAGGTATAAAAGACGTCTATCTGGATAGTGTCGGCCTGTTGCCCCGTGCGGTGGTGACGGCCGATTAGTTGCTCCCAGAGCCCGGCATCGGGGAGCGGGCACGTGATGAGCCCCCTCGACCAGGGTTGGAGGTTGCGCCCCGTCGCGTTCGCCTTCACCGATGCGATGCAGGGTTTCCCGTAACCCGCCCGCGATTCGTCGTCGATGCGCTCCTTGCGCGAGTTCATTCCGCCGGCCCCGAAGTAATCAAGACCTGTACGTCGCGCGAGCTCGCGACCGAAAAACGAATGCTGCGTCCAGACGATGCCCGGCTCGTCCTCCTTATGAATCCAAGCCTCTGCGACCTTCAGCGCGGCATCGTCATGCCAGACGGCCTGCACGTTGATCTCGAACGTCGGAGCCTCTTTCCTCCACGCGGCCAAGAGCCCTAGATCATCGATCTCCCCCGCGTCCACGGCGCTCACAACTTGCGATTCCGAGTCGACCGTACTCGAGCGGGACAGCACATCGCGCACGAACTTCCCCCAAGCCTTGCGGGCCGCGTACCAAGGATCCGGCGGGCGAGGGGCCCAAATATAGTGCAGCCCGAGAGCTAGTTGGCGCGCGCAGGCCGAGACCTCCATGGCCTCGGTCAAAGCCCACCCGTCAGGGGTTTCGTTCAACATGCGCAAGGTCTTGAAGTTGTCGTCCGTGACCTTCGCGTGTTCGTAGGTAATCCGGCGCAGGATGATGGAACTCTTGCAATCCTGATCGTTGGTGCTGAACACGATCCCGGGGGTATCCCGGAGCTTGTCTCGGAACGCCGTCGGGCCATCTTCCGCCCCCGGGGATAGCTCCAGAAGCGCCCCTGGCGCACGGCGCTTGAAGTCGTCCACGTTGGGGTTCAAAGCTTCTCCCCATTCGCGCAGGATGTCGCGCGCGAATGGCACCGGGGCTCGCTCTTTCAGCGCCCAGATCAGGATGTGCGCGAAGAGCTCCAACTCTTTTTCGATGAAGGTTCCGCCCAGCCCAACGAAGATCGTCTCAGGGTGCGCGTCCATGTAGCGGTCGACACGTCGGGTGACCGCGGATTTGCGGTGTTTCAACTTGTGTATTTCGTCGCCGATGATCAACTCCGGCCCAATGAACTCGAGCTCGCCGTGCATGGCCTTGCGGCCGAGGGCTTCGTACCCGATCATGCGCATCGACATCGACACGTTCCACCCCTGCCGGCGGTACCTGATGCGCTCGACCTCGGTCTTTTCGATGAGACCTCCAGGCAGCAGAAGCACGGACCTCGGGTTACCGAGCAGTGGGGGTAAAAGCAAGGAGATGAGCGTCTTCCCGCCCCCGACCGCGATCGGCCCCGCGCCCCCTTTGCAAGCTATGAACTCGCGAAGCGCTTGCTCCTGAACGGGCTTCAGCTTGCAAAGGGGGTTGTCGGCTACGGCTGGCAACGGCGGCAGTGGCCCGCGCCCGGGAAGGTCCAGCACTCGCCGAAGATCCTCCGAGGTCTTGATCGGGTTGTGGCTCCCGCCGAATGCCATTAGCGCGTACCGATGATAACTTCGTGAGCTAGGCTCCTTAGCATTTCGATGCAGATATAGGCCTCGGGGCTACACGTATCGATGATGATGCTCACCCCGGGCCTTTTTTCGATCTCGCGGCCTACCGCCTCAAGCAACTTAGCCGGCCCCATCCCGAAAGAGTGATCCTCGCCGAGTCGGTAGTCGCAAGGGAGTGTCTTCTTGGCCGCCGCCAAAATGTCAGAGAAAAGTGCGGCAGGATCGCGGCCGATTGGGATGCAGTTGACGTAAAGCGTGCGAATGGCGGGGACCTTGGGGTCGACCTCTACGGCGTCGGCGGGCGCGCCGGCTTCGCCCACCGTGGCGTCAAGCGACCACGGCTCGGGGTTGACGGTGAACGTGCTAGTGGCCGTCTCGGGGTTGACGGTGAACGTGCCGTTGGCATCTTCTACCTTCGGCGCCTTAGGCTTGTTCTTCGCCCCCGGCGGCCGTCCTGGCTTGCGGTTGACAGTAGGGGTCGCCTCGGTGGGCTCGATAGGCAAGCTGGCCGCGGGGTGCGGGTTGCCCCCGGGCGTCGGATTCTCCGGTGGAGCCAAGGTCTCCGGTGCCGGCGGCGCGACGGTCGCACCCCCCGAAGACGCGAGCTGTTTCATACGTGCGAAAATGTCATCGGACACGTCAGTCATTTTTAGCTCCTTAGAAATAGCGCTTGCATTGCGCTCGGTAGGGACAACCGCCGTAGGCGCCGCAGTGGGAGTAATTCCCAGGTACGTTTGCAACAATAGCGTCGACCGTTGTTTCTGTCAATGCCGCGAGCTCTTCAGCGACGTTTTCTAGCACCTGAAATCCGAGTGCCGCGTGCGTCCGCGACATCTCAGTCACGACCGGAAGGTGCCGGTGAGGCTTCTTCTTTTCCGCGTAGAGCCACTGGAGCGTGATCGTCTCTACCTCCGTCCGCTGCAAAATCTCGTGCCCGTAAAGTAATGCCTGCGGGTTGGTCAGTAGCTGACTCGGGGTCATTGCGTACTTGAGGTCAGCTATGAACTTGTAATCAATCAGCATTCCGGGAACTTCAAGGTCCTTTCGCCCACCCCAAGAATGCTTCGCGCCCCGAAAGTCGAACTCGACCTCGACCTGCGCCAGCTTGTTTTTTACCCAGGGGCGAACGTAAGGTTCTAGCACCGCTGCGACGCGCCCCATCTTCGTAGACGTGTCCGGCAACGTGCCGTGAGAGACGAGGTCTTCCATGTACTTGTGTCCCGCCCTACCGTCCTGGAACGCCGCCGTGTCCGGGGCCTCCATTCCGGCCAAATAACGGAATGACCAGGCGCGTTTGCATTGGAGCCCTGTCGTGAGCATGGTTGCGCGAAACTGCATAGCTCAGTAAGGTAGTGCTATTGCCGGCTATTGTCCACGTCGCCGTGATGAACGGGACGAAGCAGCTCGGTTACCCCAAATGGCCCCTCGCTAGGCCCGGGGAATGTGTGTCTATTTCCGATGTCTTCACGCGCCGTTACGACTACGATGCGTTCGCTCTCGCGCACGCCATCCCCGAGGGCTTGCCGGCCTACCGGCTCACGAAGGACTACCCCGGTGAACTAACGTACGTTCTACTCTTCGCAGACCTCGACGCGCACAAGCTCACGGGCGACGCGCTCGACGCCTGGAAGGAGACCGAAGCGGCTCGCGCTCGGGTCATGGGGGGATGCTTGATTTACAAGACACGCTCGGGGGTTAGGTTAGTCTGGCAGGTCGAAATATTAGGCAGCGCATTTTATGAGTTCACCGCCAAGGCTTGGTACCTCGAACTCGAGCGCCGGGGGTTTCTCGGGGTCGATCACACCGCGGGGTCCTTTGGTCGGCACATGCGCCTTCCGTTCGTGAAGCGTGACGGCAAAGACGAGACCCCTGTACTCGAAGGCGCCCTTGCCCCCCTCGACTTCGACCCCGGACCGTTCACCCCTAGGGCTCCTAGAAAGGCCCGCCCTCGCGCTACGAAAAGCGTGAGCGCGTCTTGGGGCCCGGACGACCCGGTACTGGCCATAGCTATCTCGGAAGGCAAGGCGTGTCACGTAGGCCGGGGGGTCTATGCCGTCTATTGCCCGACCGAAAGGCACAACGGGGGCGCCCTCACGTCGACCACGGCGATCCTGCCCGATGGCCGGTTCAAGTGCATGAAGGCCTCTTGCGGCCACGTAACATATTCCGATTGGGCCGCGACGATTATCCCCCCGGCCCAGCCCGTCACCGCGACGCCTCGGGCCCTGCTCGAGACCCTCAAGGCCGGGGGGATCCGGGGACAGCTTAGCGCCGTCGACCTGACGACGGGCGCGGGCAAGAGCCACGAAACCCGCCGACACCTACCCCCCGGCGCGATTCACGAAGGCATCAAGAACGTGCTCTTGAGTAAGACCAATGACCTAGCGACCCAGCACCGCCTCGCCTGCGGCGCGCACCAGGCGGCCGGGGTCGACGTCCCCCTACCCGAGCGGGGGGGATGCGTTCAACCAAAAACCGTAAAAGCTTTGAGGGATGCGGGAGTTTCGAGCAAATATGCCTGCATGAACTGCCCTACCAGAGAGGGCTGCACGGTGGCCGAGGGCGTCGGCGACAAGTTGAAAGGTGAGGTAAGCTCTCATGCTATGCTACATCGCTACGGATGAGGTGTGTCCCAAGTCAGTGTCCCCTTCAAGAGAAGAAGATCTTAGATCATAAGGGACACTGACTTGAAACGGCAGAGCTAGCCCATGAAAAATATCATCATCGACGAATGGCCCGAAGTTCTGGATCAATTCTCCATAGCCTTGGCCGATATCCCGACCGCTCTCGACTCGACGGGGGCGGCGTGGCGCAAGGCGGTCGAGCCCTGGGCCAAGGCTTTGATGGCGGGGACGGATGACCTCTCGGCCCGAGCCCGAGCTTGCGAAGTGCCAGAAATCCCCGACTCGTTCAAAATCCCCGGGTTCGAGAGCTCTGGGGGTTTCAACGCCAAGCTTATCGCCCTGTCTTTTGCCCCGGTGAAGGTCGCGGGGGACGTGCGCCGGGCGGCCCACGAAAGCAGCAAGCTCACGTTCTCTGAGGGGCGCGTCGACGTCGTGCGCCTGAGCACCGCCGCCGCGCATCTGAAGTCGCAAGGCGGCACGATTCTCGCCGCGGGGCTCCCACGGTTGATCCTTCAGGCCTTGCGCCCGGATGTGATCTACCGGCAGCACAACGTCGAAGACTCGCCGGGCGTGGCTATCGAGCGGGTGCGCGTGCTGGTGTCGCAGGCATCGACTAGCGCGCTTGCACAAGACCCGGAACGCCTTCGTGCGATTTGTGACGACATCTACCGACGTCGGCCGGGGTCTCGCGTGTTCGTGTGCTGCCCGAAGAAGCTAACGCACAAGGTCAAGGAATATGCCGAGACCTTCGAAGTCAGTCACTTCGGCGCGATCGAAGGGCTAGACACTTGGCAAGGGTGCGACGTCTTTGCAACCATAGGAGATCACTATCAAAACCTGCTATCCGTCGACATCGAAGCGGAGTTCTTCGGGGTCGACGCGAACGAGCTCGGGCGACAGAAACTCGCGTGCGAGCTCGAACAAGCTCACGGTCGCGCGCGCGATTGCCGACGCACGAAACCCGCGCTGCACTTGCACTACGGGCTAGCCTGGCCGGGCCGCTGGTATTCGTCCAATACCTTGACTGAAAACTTCCGAGCTATATAATAGCCCCATGTTCAAGCCTCGCGTCATCGAAGATCACCGCGGCAAAGGGACGGCGTACCTAACGCGAATTTACCTGATCGGGCGCCCTAAGGCGGCCGACGGTCTAGACCCTTTCGACGCGCACGGGAACTATCGCAAGGTCCCGATCAAAGAGCGCAGGTTGTTCGGCGTCGCCGCGTACCTGCACAAGTTTCACCGAAGCGATGACTCCAGCGCCTTGCACTCCCACCCGTGGAAGTGGGCGTTTTCATTCGTGCTCTGGCGCGGGTACTGGGAGGATCGACTCCAGCCTGACCTTACGATCAAGCGCCGTCGAGTGCGGTCCTTCACGTTCAACTTCATCCGAGGCAACGATTACCACCGGATCGATCTCATCGACGGCAAGCCGGCCTACACGCTGTTTTTCACCGGGGGCAAGACAGGGAAATCGTGGCACTTTTTCTTCGACGGGATGTTCTACCCCTGGCGGGTGTTCCTGGAAAGGTGCCGGTCGTGAACCGCACCGACCGCGAGCTCGCGGTTTATGATCCGAAGGACCTGGCGAAGGCGCCCGAGCCTTGGCTCCAGCAACTGAACGAGCCGGACGAAGCCTTTCGGTTCTTCCGCGCGTACCGCGAGCTCTCCTGGCCGAGGCGCTTGCAGCGTCTACACGGCAAAGACACGGCCCAGATCGCGAAGTGGTCGAGTGAGCACAAGTGGGTCCAGCGCTGCGAGGCTTACGACCGCATGCTCGAAGAGCACGCCGTCGAGATCAAGAAAGAGACCGTCGGAAAACTCATGCGCGAGTCGGCGGCGCACTCTGTCGCGACGATAAACGAGGGCTTTCAGGTAGTTCGGCGAGAAATCCAGCTCATGCTCGAGAAGGCGAACGATCCCCAATGGGAGAAAATGCCGATTATGCAGGAGAAGAACGTGATCAAGCTGGCGGAACTCTTGATGAAGTTCACCAACCTGATCGCGGGGCTCCCGACCGAGAGAGTTGAAAATCAGACCTCGGTCGATTACAGCAAGATGTCGACGGAAGACCTGAAAATCATTATGGAAATCGAAGCAAAAAACAAATGATTCGACTACTAGCGATCGACCCGGGGACGAAGGATAACCTCGGCTGGGCCATATTCCAAGACGGCGTCTTTACGAGCTCCGGTCACGGGGATCTCCGAGTGATTCGAGGGTTCCTTTGGATCAATTTCGTCGTTATTGAGAACCCCCAGATATACCCCAGGTCAAAAGCCCGTCCTTCCGACATCTTGAAGCTTGCTCGTATCGTCGGCCGGATCGAAGAGATGTACTCCTATACGGCCGTCAAGCTCGTCACCCCGCGCGAATGGAAGGGCACGATCAACGGCGACGTAATGACGCGCCGCATCACGAGCCAGTTCACTCCCCGGGAAAAGGCGTTGATTCACAACCCCTCGCACGACGAGGTCGACGCTATCGGCCTGGGCAAGTGGGCTCTGCGATACTTCCCTTCTGGTTGGTAAAATCTAGGGGCGATGCCCCTACCAACGCGGTTCAACATCTCGAATATCTTGGCCGTTCAGGGGCCGCCCGGGGTACCTGGTAGCGGTACCCCGGGCACCAACGGGGCCAACGGAGCGAACGGGTTCAACGCTTACACGACCACGACGGCGAACTTCACGCAACCTGCGGTCGGGAGCACGGTTAGCGCCCAGGTAGCGCAATCGGGCTGGGCGCAGGTCGGGCAATGGGTCTTCGTGCCGGGTGGGGGGTACTACACGGTATCGTCCGTCCCCGACGGAACGCACATTGTTCTGACCAACCCGACGCCTGCCATAGCCGTCAACGCTGCGCCGACCACGGTCATCAATTCCGGCGCCGGGGTGACCCCCTCAGGGCAGTCGTTCACACCCTCGGGCACTGGGATGCTTCGGAGCGTCGCGGGCGTCCTGAGCGTCGTGGCGGACGGCAGCAATACTCAGGTCTTCACCATCGTCGGCGGCGTGCCTACTTGGGCAGCGGCGTCTGCGGGCGTCACATGGGCGAACGATCTGGCCGGCTCGACGAACACGCATCAATGGGTCGCCGGCATTTCCGGGAACGGCGGCGGCGGCGGCGTCGTACCCGTATCCGCGCCGCTCACGTTCGGGGCAACACCGGCCGCCGCGGGGTTGCTGCGGTTTTCAAACAACGCGACTCCGCTGACTGCGCGCAACGCGGGGAACACTGCCGACATGTTGCTGCTGGCGACAGATACCAGCAATAACGTCTATATCGGAGGTAACGGCACTAGTAATATCGCAGGCGTTACCATACAGGGCCATGCTGGAAGTGCCACGGTTTCGGGGCACATCATCCAGTCGCTAGATACAGGGTGCGTGCTGGCGATTCAAGGATCCGCCACGGCTAAAGCGCAGCTGCAGTTTCGCGATGGCTCCGGGACCCTCCAAGGGACGAGCGGATATTATGGCGGCGGCAGCGGTGAGATAAGGCTCGACGGCACGAACGCGATCCCGGTCAATATGATGGTGTCGTCCGTGTTGAAGTTCTCGGCACAGACAAACGGCTGTCAGTTCGGTACAACCGTCTCCTTCGGGGGCGGCTCCGGCGTCATCGGTATCGCGAACGCCACGACGGACCCCACGACGAATCCGTCCGGGGGCGGCGTGCTGTACGTCTCGTCTGGCGCGCTCAAATATCGCGGCTCGTCGGGCACCGTCACCACGATCGCGGCGGCCTAAATGCCCGTCTTCGACCAGCTCACGACCAGCGGATCGCTCAACACGCAGGCCGAGGTATGGACGCAGCGGCCGAGTTGCGCGACGTCGAATAGCACCAATGTCACGCTGGACACGATCACCGTTGCGAGCGGTACCGTCGTAGGTATGGAGTACCTCCTTGTCGGCCGCAACACGTCGACGGGCGCGGCGTGGGCCGAGCGGGGTGTTGTGCTCTGGCAAAATGTCTCTGGCGTGATCTCGACTATTGCCTTCGGCGTCATCTGGACGAACTCGGCTGGACAGCACCTATTTCAGGTCGTATCGGCGCCGAACGTGACGCTGCAAACTCCATCTGCCATCGCCGGCCCGGTTGATTGGCAGCTGCTTGTCGATGCGTGGGCCTGCTAATGCCCGTCTTCGATCGCATCTCTCTTGTTGGCACGCCATCGACGCAAGCGCTCGTCTGGCGCTCGGCTGTATATCGTGTCCAGACTGCAACACTCGCGCTGTCCGCCCTCGCGTCGATCGCGGTCCCGAACAACTCCGTGATGGCCTGCGAAGTCTATCTGGAGGGGCGTCAGTCAGCGTCTGGCACTAACCTGACCGAGTTCGAGCGCGGGTGTTTTTTGGTCAAAAACGTGAGCGGGACTCTGACTGTCACGTCGATGACGACACTACTAAGTGTGTTGGGCGGATTCTACGTCTATTCGTCTAGCCCCAACAACACGGCATTTCTCAGCGCTGTTTCCTCCGGCACGAATCTTCTGGTTGAGATCACACCGAAGTCGGCCAATCAGACCGATTGGTCGGCCTGGATCGATACGAGCATCGTATGAGCGCCCCCACCTTCGACAACGCGACGCCATCCGGTACGCTCAACTCGCAAGCGGAGCTCTGGACGCGGAGACCCGCGCGTATTCGCACGACCGCTGTCACCGGGGTCACCTACGATACGATCGCTATCGCCGCGAGCACGGGCGTCGTGGTCGAGGTCTTCGGTATCGGCCGCACGTCGGCAGGCGCGGCACTCGGCGAGCACACGGCATTCGAGGTTTACAACAATAGCGGGACGCTGACGTTGCGACCCAGACTATTCCTGCAAACGACCAATGGCAATCCTTTCATTTGGTCTACCACCCTGACCAGTGGTACTTCCTATTTTTCCGGCGTAATCAGCGGAACGAACCTGAACTTGACATTGACCCCTTTGATTACTACTCAAACGGATTGGCAGATCTTATCAACCGTGAGGGTCGTATGATTTTCATCGCCACACCATCGTACAAGGTTCCGCCGGAAGTGCCGGAGGGCTCGCCCCTCGGCTACCGGGGTCTCGACGGCGAATTTTCGTTGTGCGTCGAGCGAATCCGGTTGGCGTTCGAACGCATCGGCGTAGCGTCCGTTTTCGCCCGTTACGACGCGATGATGGTAGACCGGGCGCGCGCGGAAGCAGTGGGGGCTTTCCTGGCCGATCCGCGCTACACGCACCTGCTTTGGATCGATGCGGACATCCTGATCGCGCCCGAAGTTGCAGAGTACATGTACCGATCGGTCAAGGCTGTTACTGCGGTCCCGTACCTTCGCCGCGGGGGCGCCGATTACCTGGTCTACGGGCACCGCGTTGCGCTAGGGTGCTCGATGATGACACGCGAGACCATTCAAAGGATGGCGCTCGCACATCCCGAGCTCAAGCAGCGTTCACTACTCGCCCGCTGGCCGATCTGGGCGCTCTTCCAGCCGATGACTTTTGAAGGCGACGGGCTCGGCGACGACTACTCGTTCTGCGAGCGACTGAAAGCTCTCGGAGTAAACATCGACCTGCTTTGCGCCCCCGTCATGCACGACGGCCAGATCGGACAATACGCTGGCACGAACCGTGCCGCCGAGCTAAGATCCAGCCCATGAAAGCTTCCATACTCCCAGCTACCGTCGCCCACTTTCGAACCCTACTCGACGCGCGTACCGCCGCCCAGCAGCGGGTATCGGACTTCGGCGCAGGCTTGGTTTCGGCGCTGGGTTTCGACCCGGCCGACCCGACCGTTTCGATCAACCTTGAAGAGCTAACGGTTTCCACCCCCGAGGAGACGCCCCCTGCACCTGCATCCGAGTGAGATCTGCCTAAGCGTCGGCAATGCGGCGTTCGCCCTGTCGATCCCCGACTCTTGGGTCGGCATGGGCGGGCGTCTGCTATTTGCCGTTATCACCACGCTCGTCTCTACCTTCACGGTCAAGTTCGCCGCGTTCATCTGGAAGAAGTACGGGCCGTGAGGTATCTGGCGCTTCTCCTGCTCCTGGCGTGCAACAGCCCGGCTCTGCCGCGCAGAGCGTTCGTCCCGGCTTGTGGCACTGGGCAAACGCGCTGCGTGACGGAGCCGGGCTGTTGCCCGGAAGGGTATGCCTGCGGGGCGGACGACCTTTCGCCGCGCCCCGGAGTGTGTCGAAGGGTGTGGAACCCGGACGGGTTCTAGTTTAGAGCGTGCGGCGTGGCTTCGCGGACGATCATGTGCCGCAGACGACTTGATGGGTCACGCGGTTGATCGAATACGGGATTAGGTGCAGCTTGGTGACGCGACCGCCGATGTAGCAATTATTGATCAGTGGGAAATATTGCGTATACGACCACTCCTGGACTGGGTCCGAACCGTCACCCATCCAATTGTAATACCAGGTGAAAGCGTCGTTGCTGCACGTGATATGGCAGGCATCCGTTTGCGTGCAAAGTGGCGACCCCACGATGGTACTTGCCGCCTGCACCGTGCCGAAGACCTCCCCTGGACAGTTACCCCAACTCTCGGTGATTTGATTGCCCCAGCCGCAGACGGTATTCTGAGCTGTGATTTTGCTGGCGCCCTCGACACCGGGTGGTGCAGGATAGGTGCAGCCGCACCCGGAGCACGATGCCTGTTCCGTCGTGCCGACAGCTTCGGCCGTGCCGCCGTCCGGCGATCCGGGAGCCTGAGCGCCGCACGCGACGGCGAGCAGGGCGAGAATCACAAATGCGAGGGCTTTTTTCATGTTAGCATGCTCCGGGAAAAAATATAATGTTTACGTAGGTTTTCCAGGTTTGGTGCGTCGCCACGTTGCTCGAAAATTGGATATCTTGCCAAACGCCGCTAGCCGGTAGCCACGTCAGGTTGTCGGTGACGTAGATATTCGGATCGAGCGTCTGCGTATTGTTCGTTGTACACCCGATATTGGCGTAACAGAGGTTGGCATAACCGCTGTACCCACACTGCGATAAGCTGCCGGTGTACTTCTGAATCGGCCCGAGGTAAGGGACGAACGTGTTCGAGCCGGGAACCGTGTACCCAACCTCTTGCGACGAAAAACACCACGCCGGACCGTTCAGGATCGGGTTATTCGCGTCGGTGTAAGGAACGCCGTTCTGTTTGCACTCGTAGGGGCCGTGGACGACGATGTCCTGCGACGCGGTATCGGTCGTTTCGACCGGCGCTTGCGCTCCGCACGCGACGGCGAGCAGGGAGAGAATCACAAATGAGATGGCTTTTTTCATGGGGTCCTGGGGTGAGTGTGATCGGAGTAAGGTGTATATACGGCCTCATCTGAAATGCGCAAGGCCCTAATCGACCAGACGTGACCCTCCCAGCTTTCCCCGGGGGCCAAAATGCGAATGACAGAGAAGGTGTAATTAGGTCCTTCGACGGCCTCGACGCGCAGCTTGTGGTGCGAATCCGTGTTCGTTATTTTGACGGCGGTGGTCATTTGCCCACCAGTTTCGCTTCGAGGGCGGCCATGTCGGCGGTGACGCCTGGCGCAATAGGGGTAATGCTCGGGGCCGCTTTAGCGTCCGCCAAGAGCTTCTCTATATCCGTGATGATCTCGGGGGCGATCTGGATCACCGTGCCGATAAGGGCGAGTAGGGCCGGGAGCATCAAACACCTCCGTCCGGGCAAGAGCCTAGGCCAGACGCGACTTTCGCCGCTTCGTCGAGGATTGGGGCCAAGACGTCCGCCACGGCCTTAGGGAGCGTTGTAGGCGTCTTAGCGATTGCCTGCGTGGCTCGGATGAGGCTGCACACGACGACCGGCGGCGTTACCTTCGCCGACGGGTCCATCGCGTCCACGGCATCTGCCGCGACTACGATTGCATCGTGCGCAGGTTCCAGGTACTTGGCGCAAGTGGCGTTGTCGATCATCGTCTCTTTCGCGAGGTCGATGCACGCCGTTGCGGCGGTGACCCAAGCGTCTTTCGCGACCAGCACGGCGGCGCGCGCCTCGGCTCGGGGTGGGACGGGGGCGTTTGCGGGGGCGCAAGCGGCGAGAGCTACGCCTAGGAAAATCGCGGCGGTGGAAGGTTTCATTTCTGCTGCTCCGAGTCAGGGGTCTGGGTAATCGATCGGCTGAGCAACCCAAACAGGTTCGTTCCCAAGAGTAGCATGCCCGTGGTCACGTGCCAAGGCAGGCTCCCCCCTGCGGCCACGTAATGGGCGACGAGTTCGCACGCCCCTGCCCCGAAGGTGCAGGCTACCATCGCGTAATGCTTCCAACAAGGCTTCATGTCACTGCTCCGCTATGATTAGGGTTGCAGTGGTGGTAGCTCTAACCACTTTCGTAAACAGGCCCGTGATAAATACAGGGGCATTATTCGTCGTGGTAACCGTGTAGGTGACGTTTCGACCGCTCAGGAAGGTCACGGTGAGGTTGCCGGAACCTCCGACGGCGAGCCTCGAAGCATATTTCTGACCAGGAAACTGGACAGTTAGGTCAAAATCCGTTGACGTTAGAACGACGGGGACACCGTCCGTCGGGGTGTAATTAGGTCCTTGATCCCAGGGCATCCCTAATTTTATAGGGCTCCGATAGGATTACGTAGCCGTCTGAGCACACGAAGCGCTCTCCCGCGACCTTAGGGGGCCCGTGTCGGGCGTCGTTCTTAGCCATAGGCAAAGGGTCGATAGGCCGAATCAGGTAGGAACCGGACCAAAAGACGCTGCCTACCCGCTCCGGCTCGCCTCTGCTCCGGTGCATCGCCCGATGCCGGATGCCTCGGGCGTACATTGCGGCATCGATTCGATCGTCGTGCGAATCGAATAGCTCGGCCAGATCCTCTTCCAGATTTTCGAAGGTCAGATTATGCCCCACACGATAAAGGCGCATAGAACAATCCCTAAGCCCCATACGATAGCAAGGATGAAACACGCCAATTCTGGTAACTTGGGTGGGGTCATCTGTTGTCTCCTGGGGGCCGGGCCTGAGACGCCAGCGAGCTGAGCCATCGCTTCACCAGGTACGCCTTTAGCTCATTGACCTGCCGGCGCAGGTCGTCGCGCTCTTTCTCAAGCTCCGCAACGCGCGCCTTGAGCCCCTCTTCTCGACCGAGCGCGCCCGATAGGTTGTATTTAGCCCAGAAAAGGTCGTCGGGGGTCATCTGTTGTCTCCTAACAAGGCGCGCCGGATGCGCTTTATGCAGTGCTCTGCTCCGGTGTACGGGCCGGGCGCGAGGGCTTCGCTGTTGACAGACTCGCAGACTGCGATGCACGCCTCTATTGCGCGCCGGTAGGACTTCTCGAGCTCACTGCGCAACACGTCCCGCTCTGTCTCGAGCTCAGCAACGCGCGCCGCCTCCCGCTCGAGCGCAGCCCATAGGGTGTATCGGGTCTGGTCGTCGCCGCTCATGGTCGTCGACTCCGGCGACATAGATGGATGACCTGGAACACCACGGCTCCCAGAGCCGCAACGATGGCCCCCAGGGAAACGATGTTCTGAAGCACATGGTTCATGACGCCCCCATTGCCTCAGCAAAAAGTTCTTGATTGGCCGCGTTACGCGCTGACTCGTGCTGGATGATGCACTCGTTCATACATCCTAGCCAGTTCTGGTCTTTGGCGAAGTCGTCAAAGCGCGGGAAGTGGAAGCAAGGCCCGAGGCACCACGCCATGGACAGCGTGGCTAGCTGGGCCTGCCAGGGCCACTGCTCCGCATCCGGCCAGCGATCTAGGAGGGTGTGCCACATCTCCACCGCGCGAATGTTGACGAGTGAATCTATAAATGCTTCGCTCAGGCGCAGGGATGTTACGCGCGCGAACGCGCCGCCCCCTTGCTGAGACATCGACTTCAGGGACTTGACCTTATCCCATTCGGCTTGAACCTGGGCCGTGGTCGCTATCTCTGCTCCGTCTTGCCACGGGTAGTGGATCGCCTGCCCCAGCGGGTCAATCAGGTTGCCTACCGCGGTCGTGACAAGACCTTTCGTATCGAGGTACATCCAAGCGCAGCGCCCTTCGAAAGTCTCTATGTAGTGCGGGAACCTGTTTCGTGTCTCGGGGTTCATCTCACTGCTCCTTCTTCTACGCGCGCGTTGCCGCGGACCCGAGCGTCGCCCTTGACCCAAGCGTTGCCGGAGACCGACGCGCGGCCGGAGACCGACGCGTTGCCGGAGACCGACGCGCCGCCGGAGACTTCCGCGTCGCCGTAGACCCAAGCGTCGCCGTAGACAGCCGCGTAGACGTAGACCCGAGCGTTGCCGAAGACCCAAGCGTTGCCGGAGACCGAGGCGTCGCCGTAAACCGTCGCGCGGCCGGAGACCCTAGCGCGGTCGTAAATCAGCGCGTAGCCGTAGACCCGAGCGTTGCCGAAGACCCAAGCGTCCGGGCCTACGTAGGCCGTCTCTGCGACCGTAGCGGTATCCGCGACCCACCCGCCCCCGTTCGAGTGCTTGTGTGCCGGCACTGGGCCGTTGCCGTCTTGAAAATCGAAAGTCTCTTGGGCGTCTTGGG
>Ga0265326_10000171_pt1 | contig 33594 bp, 40 predicted proteins | sample 41424metaG_FD_192439 | JGI IMG/M metagenome (GOLD analysis project Ga0265326, IMG submission 192439) | Rhizosphere microbial communities from Carex aquatilis grown in University of Washington, Seatle, WA, United States - 4-14-24 metaG | ecosystem: Host-associated > Plants > Roots > Rhizosphere... | reverse complement strand
GGGGCTGAGCGCTACGCCCGCTACTGCGACGCCACCGGCAACACCGGTACCCAGTACGTGAAGGGACCCGAGAAGTTCTTCTCGGACGTCGACCAGCCATGGGCTCAGGCATGGGATCTCCCGAAGCCAGCTGGGAGGCCAAATGGCGCGCCGAAGATCACCACGCCACCGACTGACGACGAAGTTGCAGCGGAAATACGCAAAGCGGCGACCGAAAACGCCGCAAATCAGGCCGAACTCGCTCGAAAGATCGCGGCCGTCGCTGCTGCGAAGAAAGTGAACTGATGAGGCGCAACCCCATGAACCAGCTCGACCTGCTGACCCTGCCAGCCGATATCGTCAGGCACCGAGCCGCGCCCCAGCCGGTGAGGAACGGTGACCGGCAGCACCCGCGCACCCACGCGATCGCGCGCGCTGGCGAGGCAGCTGACCGTCAGAGCGACGACTGGACGGGTAGGGCGGCCGAGTTCCTGTCGCGCTACGGCCATCTCACCGCGCAGCGTCAGCCGTTCCTCGTCGAGGACGCCGTCGCGATCGCGCCGCTCGAGCTGAAGCCGCGCGAGCCGCGCGCATGGGGAGCTGCTCTCAACCGCGCGAAGCGTGAGGGCCTGCTCAAGCACGCGACGAACGGCGACGGTACCAGGCGCTACGCGATCGGCCGCACGAACGCGAGCCCGAAGCCGATGTGGATCGCAGCTTGAAGCTCGCCGACTTCCCTGGCTGGAAGCTCAACGGTCCGTACGCGATCAGGAACGACACGCACTACGTGCTGCGCTTTGATCGCTGCAATCCGGTCCGGTACGAGGCGTGGCGCGCGAGAACCGCAACTGCGCCGATGAAGCACCTGGGCGACAAGGCGACGCCGGAGGAAGCCGTCGCCGTGTGCGAGCTCGATTCGAAGCAACCGCAACTACCACTGAACGGGGGATGACCATGCTCACCATCACGAGACGCAGCGCGAAGATTGGATCTTCGGTCAACGTGCGCAATGAAAAACACGGCGACGAGGATGTCCCCGCCTGTGACATCGCAGTCGCGTCGATCATGCTCGAGCCCGAGGAGCTCAACGCGCTGCTCGAGGATCCGCGCGCGCACGATCTGCTGTTTGTGAAGGACGCGACCGGCTTCGTCGAGCCTGCATTCCCGCAGCTCAACGCCTTCGCGCTGCGCGACAAGTTCGAGGACGCGCTCGTGCAGCTGCACGTCGGACTCGCGCCCACGCTGATCGAACTCAAGGGCGTGAAGCTCGCGCGTGTCTCCCTCGCGCTGCAGCCCGGTGGCCTCACGGCGATGTCGCTGCAGATCCAAGCAACACCGGCGCCCGAGATCATCGGCCAGCTCAGCGCGTACATGAACCACGAGATCTCGATCGAGATCACCGATGGCAAGCGCGCGACGAAGACCGAGAAGCAGGACGAGCTGCCGCTGCAGATGGGCGCGAAGCCCGAAGAGCCGAAGCATCCCGAGGACTTGTTCGCGAAGAAGTCCGGCCGCACTCGTCGCACACCTGCGAGCACCGAGGTCAACTGACGATGCGGGGGAGGGAACTGATAGATCGTTCAGCGTTCACGCGCTTACGGCCGCGTGATTCTCTCGGGCGCTTGGCTCCTCGGACGCTGCGGGAATACGAGGCAGCGTTTTGGGCGCGCGTAGCAATTCGCAACGCGAGCGATTGCTGGCCGTGGTCAGGGCCCACGCACGCGAAAGGCTACGGCGAGATCGCACGATGCGCCGTCATGCCAGAACGCAAGGCACACCGAGTCGCCTACACGCTCGCCGTCGGGGCCATCCCTCCGGGTCTCGTACTGATGCACTCGTGCGATAACCCACGATGCTGCAACCCGTCCCATTTGACCCCAGGCACGAATTTGCAAAATACGCAGGATTCCGTGCGCAAGGGACGGCGCGCGCCAGTACCGACAACGAAGCTCACCGTCGAGCAGGTGCGTGAGATCCGGGCCATTGGTGATACCCAGACTCGAAAGGAGATCGGCGTTCGCTACGGCATTTCCGGCCGAAACGTTCTCAGCATTCTTCGGCGCGAATCATGGGCGCATATTCCATGACGCTCCTCGCCGTCACTGACGCCAAGTCAAAACGCGAGCGCTTCGAGGATCTCTTCGCGTTTCAGTGCCGGGCCTACAAGCTGCCGGGCTTCGAGCGTAATCATCGGTTCGCGCAGTCAATCGGCCGTCAATGGCGATTCGACTTTGCGTTCGCAGAACAGATGCTGGCCGTAGAGATCGAGGGCCTCATCGTGCGGCGCATCGGCGGCCAGATCGTTACGAGCGGACGGCACGCGAATCCGGAAGGCTTCAGAGAGGACTGCCGCAAGTACGCAACCGCCGCCCAGCTCGGTTGGAACGTCATCCGGTTCGAGCAAACGATGGTCACGAACGGTGAGGCCATCGCGTTCACGCAGCGTGTGCTGCATCGACTCAGTGCAAACGCCTGCACACGAGGAGCTCCACCATGTCCCTGAAGAAACGCGCCGCGGCGCCAGTCCTCGGCCAGGAGCTGCTGCAGCAGATCCACTCGGCCGCCGTGGCGACATCGACCCGGCTGACGACGATGAGCAACGACCTCGCGCGGTATGCCGATCGGATCGATACCGCGGAGCGCCTGCACAGCCGCCTCGCCGCGACCCGCGAGGAGCTCGCGGTGCAGGTCAGTCATGTCCGGCGGCTGCTCGCCGAGAAACAGCTGCTCTGCGCGACGATCCAGAACCTCACAGACCAGCTCCGCACGACGACACGCTGAATCGGGGGATTCGATGGCTCGACCGCTGGCTGGGGACTTGCGGATTGCAGACGAGCGTCTCGCCGCGTGGGGGGACTGGGCCAGGGACACGACCGCCGGCAATGGCTGGCCGAAGCGCACGATGCTCGGCCGTGTCATCGAGGAAGGCTTCACCGGTGCCGCGCAGGGCGGACCGCCGCCGACCGAGATCCCGGAGGCGATCGCCGAGACGGATCGCGCCATCGCTGCGCTGCCGCCGAAATACCTGTATGTCATCAAGATCTGGTACGCGTCGAGCGTGCGTTACAACGCCGTTGCGGCTTCCAAATTGGCCCGCATGAACTACCGCCAGTTCCTCGAGGTGCTGCGCATCGCCCGGGAGCTCGTCGGGCACAAGTTGTTATGCGGGTAATTACCAGTGTATGTTCCGCACCGTGGCGATTTAGCCTCTGCCATCAGCCGCCTCCCCATGTTCCCTGACCGCCTGCGCTGCCCGTCCGACGAGCAGACGCAGCGAGTCGTGCGCGAGTACTTCGCAGACCGACCCGAGCCACGAGGGGACTTCCGCAGCGTCCGTGCCGAGAACGTGAAGCGCACCGAGCGCTCGAAGCACGTCAGACCGGCGCGAGTGACGTGACCCGCCATGGCCGATTCAATGAAGCCCACTGCGCGCGAGCGCCGGTTCATCGAAGAGTTCCTGGTCGACCATAACGCGACGGCTGCGATCATCCGTGCGGGCTTCCAGGGCAAGAACCCCGAGGTCACGGCATCGAGGATGCGGGCGCGGCCGCGGGTGCAGCAGCTGCTCGAGAAGCGTCTCGACGACAAGCTCCGCGGGTCCGGCTATCGCCTCGATTCGATCATCGAGACCACGATCGAGATTCGCGACCGGTGCATGACGGCCGTGCTGGTCAAGGATCGCAGCGGCAAGGTGATCGACGGCGAGTTCCAGTTTGACTCGAACGGCGCGCTGCGAGCGAACGAGCTGCTCACCCTCCTGCTCGGCGCCGGCCGGCGCAAGGTCGAACTGTCCTCGCCCGGTGGCGGCCCGCTCCCGACCGCGCCAACGGCGGTCATCAACTTCGGCTTCGAGATGTCCGATGGCGGTCCCGGCTGCGCTCCTAGCTCCGAAGCTCCGGAACCTGTTCCTCCGGCAGACGGCTGAAGGCCGCGTCGAGTACGTCCCGAGCCGCTACAAGGTCGGCTACGGTGGCCGCGGCTCCGGCAAGTCGTGGGGCTTCGCGGGGATGGCGGCGGTGCTGGCACGCCACCATCCGCTGCGGGTCGTGTGCATCCGCGAGGTGCAGTCGTCGATCAAGGAGTCGGTGCACCGGCTCCTCAGCGACCGCATCCAGCACCTCGGCTGGTCGGACTTCTTCCGCATCCAGGACAAGGGCATCTACGGAGCCAACGGCTCCGAGTTCATCTTCTTCGGCGTGCGCACCGACCCGGGCAAGATCAAGTCGCTCGAGGCCGCGGATCTCTGCCTGATCGAGGAAGGCGAGAGCATCAGCGCCAACAGCTGGCGCCAGCTCGTGCCGACGATCCGCAAGCCCGGTTCCGAGATCTGGGTCGTGTTCAACCCTCGGCTCGAGAGCGACGAGACCTACAAGCGGTTCATCGTCGCGCCATCGCCGCGCGCGCGGATCGTCAAGGTGAACTGGGATGACAATCCCTGGTTCACGGCTGAGCTCGAGGCGGACCGTGCGGAGCTGGCCGACCGCATCGCCGCGGCGACGGACGACGAGCTCCGGTCCGAGCTGCAGGCCGAGTACGACCACGTCTGGGAAGGCTATTGCGAGCGCCACGCGGCGGCCGCGATCTTCCGGAAGCGCGTCGTCATCGACGAGTTCGAGGATCCGCCCCACGGCACGCGGATTCACTTCGGTGCCGACTGGGGCTTCGCGAACGACCCGACGGCGCTGGTGCGGTTCTGGATCCACGACGATGAGCTCTACGTCTCGCACGAGGCCTTCGGCTACCGCGTGGAGATCGACGACACGCCCGCGCTGTTCGACACCATCCCCGGTGCGCGCCAGTGGCCGATCAAGGCGGACGCGGCGCGCCCAGAGACGATCAGCTACATCCGTCGCAAGGGCTTCGCGATCGACGCCGCCGAGAAGTGGTCGGGCAGCGTCGAGGACGGCATTGCGCACGTCAAGGGCTTCCGGCGGATCCACATCCACCGGCGGTGCAAGCACCTGCAGGAAGAGGCCCGTCTGTACTCGTACAAGGTCGATCGCGTATCCGGTGACGTGCTGCCGGTGATCGTCGACAAGCACAACCACGGCTGGGACGCAGTGCGCTATGGCTTGGACGGCTACATACAACGCAGGGGCGTCGCCGCTCAGTGGGCGCAGCTCGGAAGCTAGGAACTGAATGTCCGCCAAGCCCCACATTCGCCTGAAGGCTGGCGAGTCGCTGCGCAACGCGTGGCCGACGACGGACTCGTTCCAGAACTTCGAGGCGCGCGTCGGCATCGGCGCCGACAACATGCTGAGCGGCAGCACGTACGGGTACAACCCCGTCTCGCGCAACCGCATCAAGATCGAGTGGGTCTACCGCGGCTCGTGGATCGCCGGAAAGGCGGTCGACTGCGTCGCCGAGGACATGACCCGCGCCGGGATCGAGATCCAGTCGGTGATCGATCCGAGCGACATGAAGATCTTCGGCAAGGAGCTCTCGCGCCTGCAGGTCTGGCCAGGCCTTCAGGACAGCATCAAGTGGGCGCGCCTCTATGGCGGCGGTGCGGCGTTCCTGATGATCGCCGGGCAGGATCCCGAGACGCCGCTCAAGCTCGACCGCATCGGCCGCGACCAGTTCAAGGGTATCTACGCGTTCGACCGCTGGGCGCTCTGGCCCGACATGAACCGGCTCGTGACGGAGCTCGGCCCGTACCTCGGGACGCCCGAGTTCTACGACATCATGCCGGACGTGCAGACGGGGCTCCCGAAGCTGCGCATCCACTACACACGCCTCGTGCGGCTCGCCGGCGTGAAGCTGCCGTTCTGGCAGCGGATTTGGGAAATGCACTGGGGCCAGTCGGTGCTCGAGCGCCTCTGGGATCGCCTGGTCTCGTTCGATTCGACGACGCTCGGCGCCTCGCAGCTGGTCTTCAAGGCGCACCTTCGCACCGTGAAGATCGATGGGCTCCGCGACCTGATCGCGCTCGGCGGCGACGCGATGAACGGCCTCGTCAAGCAGATGGAGTTCATCCGCAAGTTCCAGTCAAACGAAGGCCTCACCGTCCTCGATGCGAAGGACGAGTTCGAAGCCACGCAGTACACGTTCTCGGGACTCGATGCGGTGCTGCTGCAGCTCGGCCAGCAGCTGTCGGGCGCGCTCGACATTCCGCTCGTGCGCCTGTTCGGCCAGTCGCCGGCAGGCCTCAACTCGACCGGCGAGTCCGACCTTCGCAACTACTACGACGGCATCAACCAGCGCCAGGAGACCGACATCCGGACCGGCGCCGAGAAGATCTACGAGTGCGCCTTCCGCTCCAAGTTCGGCATGGCCCCGCCCGCCGACTGGGAGCTGGTGTTCCGGCCACTCTGGCAGATGAGCGACGAGCAAGAGGCTGAGGTAACGGCGCGGACCACTGAGTCGGTGGTCAGCGCCTACGAGGCGCAGATCATCAAGCGCTCGACCGCCCTCAAGGAGCTCAAGGAGATCAGCCAGACGACTGGCACGTTCTCCAACATCTCGGACGAAGAGATCGAGGAAGCCGAGAATGATCCGCCTCCTAGCCCCGAAGCCCTCGGCCTCGAGCTCCCTGCGCCGGCTCCGCTGGGCGGACCGCAAGCGAAGGGCAAGCCAGGGGCCAACGCGAACCCAAAGGGCGGAGCGTGACTTCGCGCGCACCCTTCGCGACATCGGCACCCACGTCGGAGAGCTGATCGCGGGATTCGAGCCGGGCGAGATCTCGGCGGTCCCCACGCTGCAGACGCTGCTCGAGCGCTACGCCGAGGCGCTCACGCCCTGGGCGGAGCGCACGGTCGCGCGGATGCTGATGGAGGTCGACCAGCGCGATCGCGAGAAGTGGCGCGCGCTCGGTACCGAGATCTCGCTGCAGCTGCACCGGGACATCGCCGAGGCACCGGTCGGCGAGCGGATGCGCGAGCTCCTCGCCGAGCAGGTCGGGCTCATCAAGTCGATCCCGATCGAGGCCGGCGAGCGCGTGCACAAGCTCACGCTGCAGGGCCTCGAGGACTCGACCCGTGCGAAGGCCTTCGTCGAGGAGATCCAGCGCTCCGGCGAGGTCGCCGAGAGCCGCGCGATGCTCATCGCCCGCACCGAGGTCGCGCGCACGGCGTCGGTCCTGACGCAGGTGCGCGCCGAGGCTGCGGGCAGCACGAGCTACGTCTGGGAGACATCGCGTGACGGCACGGTGCGCCCGGGGCATCGCGCCATGCAGGGCGTCGTGTGCCGGTGGGATGACCCGCCTGCCGTCGAGGAAAGCGATGGCACGCACCACGAGCACCCTGGGACGATCTGGAATTGCCGCTGCTGGGCCCGCCCGATTGTGGAACTGGATACGAACCATGTTCGGTAACCGAAACCTGTTGCTTCAACTCATCCGGAGAATCGATGCCATGACCACCGCACTTCAGGATCTTCAGGCGGCCGATGCCGCGCTCGTCACCGTCGCGACCGCTGCCGTCGCCCTCATGAACACGATGTTCGCGAAGCTCGCGGCCGCCGACGTCGTCGCTGCCGCGGACGTCGAGGCCGAGGTGCAGAAGATCAACGCCCAGGTCGCTGCGCTGCAGGCCACCGTCACTGCGGACACCGCTCCCGCCCCGGCCCCTGCGCCCGCCGCCTGATCGAGTTCCCTGTCGAGTCCACGTTCTTCGCCATCCCCAACTCGGGCCCCTGACGGGGCCCTCTTTTTTTGGAGACCCTAGCCATGCGGAATTTCCATTCCAAGCTGCTCGCCATTGGGCTCGCAGTCGCGATCACGCTCTCTGCGCTGATGCCGGTGCCGGCCGAGGCCGCCGCACTCTCGACCTACCTGCAGAACAAGTACGTCGACTGGCTGCTGCGGGGCCAGGCGTACACCCCTCCGACGACGGTCTACGTGGCGCTCGCCACGTCGGCCAGCGGCGCGTCGGCGTGCGGCACCGAAGTATCCGGCGGCAGCTATGCCCGCGTTTCGGTCACGTCCTCGCTGTCCAACTGGGCGGGCACGCAGTCTGCGGGCAGCACCACCGTGTCGAGCGGCACTAGCGGCCAGACCTCGAACAATGGCGCGATCACCTTCCCGGCACCGACGGCGAACTGGGGCACGATCGTGAGCTTCTGCGTGTTCGACGCATCGAGCGGCGGCAATATGCTGTTCTACGCGTCGCTGACGACTTCGAAGACAGTGAACAACGGTGACGCCGCACCGTCGTTCGCGGCCGGTGCACTGACCTACACGATCAACTGATCGGGCTGAGGTCAGGAATCCGCCATGGCTAACCGCCCGTCACGCTTGCAGGTATCGATCCCGCTTGCGAGCGCTGACGGGCGGTTCTATGGCCGGTGGCCACAAGGCAATGCGCCGCTCGGTGCCATCGTTGGTGCGGCGCTGAGCTCGAGCGCCGCCGGCGGCACGCTCACCTCCGCCGTGACCGGCTCGTTCGCAGTCGAGTCCGGCGTCCTCACATTCAACGCAGGCAACGCGAACAACTACGAGTTCGTGCTGCGCTGGGATCCCGCGTACCAGAACGGCGACGGCAGCGTCTATGCCGCTCCGAAGACGCATCGCCTCAAGGTCGGAACGTCCGCTGGCGCCTCGGACATCATCGCGCCGGTTGATCTCTCGACCACCGCCATGCAGGGCGCCGTCATCGTCAAGGTGCGCGGCCTGCCAGGGACGGGACCGTACCATTGCGCGGTCACCTCGATTGCCGCGCCGGGCTCGCTCGGCACGACGGTCGAAAGCGCCTACAGCAGCGACTACGCGATCACCGCGACTGCCCCCCTTTCCTACGACACGACTGGCTTCACGCCGATCACCTCTCTGCCGACGACGATCTCCGGCGCAGGCAACTATGTGCTGTCGAGCGCGCTGAGCCTGAGCTCGGGCGATTGCATCACCGTGTCCGCGACGGCGGGTTCCGTCCGCATCCTCGGCGCCGGCGGCTCGCTCACCTTCGGTACGAGCGGCAACGGCAGCGGCATCAAGGTCACGGGCGAGCCGGACTTCCTCGAGATCTACGGGCTCACCTTCACGAAGGGCAGCTCCTCGGCGAACACCGGTGCGCCGGCGATCCTCTTCACGCACAACCAGAACACGGCGGGCAAGAAGGTCCGCATCCACAACAACACGTCGACGCGGTACTCGACGCAGCTGTACTACGACCTCTTCCTCTCCGGGTACCCAGGGCAGAACGGTGGCCCGGGACCGTCGGGGCTCGCGGATCTGGCGAACGTGCTTTGCTACAACAACACGGACGCGATGTCGAGCACGCTCGTCAGCACGACCGCGTACTCGGGCCCGGCCTATACGACGACCGACTGCGGCTTCTTCGGCAACTGCCGGAACGCCGCCATCGTCGGCAACAATGTGACGTTCACGAGCGTCAACCACTACAACGGCTTCGGCAACCGCGCAGCGTGGATCGGCACCGTCGCGCTCGGGAACACCTACACGGTTTCTGCGGCAGTCTCTGCCGACTACGCCAGCAACAATATGCGGCAGCAGGGCGTGAACTTCGCCCAGGCTTCCGAGGGCGGCTCGTCGCGCACGTCCGACGGCACGCTGCTGCTCGATGGCTACCAGTCATGGATCGCGAACAACGCCATCAGCTACGGTCAGCAGGCCGCAGACACACGGTGCTTCGGATTCGACGGCAGCAACCTGATTCGCGTCGTCTGGAACAAGGTCACCGCGACCGGTGGCTGCGTGAACGGCGATGGGCTTCGCATCTTCAGCGCGCGCAACAAGAGCGCGAGCATCTCGTGGGGCTTCAACGAGTTCGATGGCACGGGCGCGGCCGGGAACACCATCGGGTGCCGGTACGGCTCGAACATGAACAACTCGACGGATACCACCTGGTACCCGCAGTCCGGCTATTACTACTCCAACAACATTCACGACTGCGCCGTGCCGTGGGAGACGTACGACGGCACGGCCGGCTACATCAACGTGTGGCGCAACACGTTCAAGGCGAACGGATCGAGCCCATGCATCCTTCCGCCCGGTCAGCAGTTCGAAGGCTGGAAGGGCTACTGGAACTCGAACACGCTCACGGGCTCGGAGCCGAAGGTCAACAGCACCCACGACACGACCTACGGCTCCTTTAATTCCGGCACCGACATCCAGGTCTATGCATCGTTCGTGCTGACCGACCTGTCGGACCAGACCAACCCCTACTTCCACTTCAATTCGTCGTGGGGTGGATACGACGCCAATTCGTACACGCCGAGCCCTCCGTCTAATCTGAGGGCGATCTAGTGCCGACGCCCGTCCAGCAGGCCTCGCTCACGATCCAAGGATCGACGGGGACGCTGCAGGTCAGTGCGACGCAGGGCCTCTCCGCGTTCGCCGCTGGCGATGCGGGCGCATTCTGGTGCACCTGGGCAAACGGCGGCGTGACCGGAACGGCTTCGACCGTCACGATCACGGACAGCGGCAGCCATACATGGACTGCCGTCTCCGGTACGCTGATCGACGACGTCACTCACAACAACACGACGTCGCAGCTCTACAAGTGCGCCAACGCCGGCGGCGCGACGTGGGTGCAGTGGAACTCGTCGACTAACCGCACATATGTGTCCGGCATCGTCGTCGAGCTCCCCGGCTCGATGGCAGTGGACGCGACCGGTGTCAGCGGCGCGACCGGCCAGCCGATGCAGCCCGCCGGGACGACCAACGCCGCGAAGGCCAACTCGGTCACGCCGACCGCGAGCGGCTTCGTCCTCGCGTTCGCGCTAGACGGTGGACTCAATTCGGGCACGCAGCCTGCGGCGGGCACCGGCTTTACGGCGTTCGCGACCGCGAACACCACCTTCGGCGGCACGATCAATCAGATGCGCGCGGAGTGGGCGGCCACGACGGCGGGCGTCGCGATTCAGGCTCAGTTCACGCCGGATGCCGGGTCGTCCTACGACTGGTATCACGTCATGGCGGTGGCGTTCGATACGTCCGCCGTCGGCGCTGCGCTCGCTGGCACGCCTGCGGATACGAGCTCGGCCACCGGCCTCCTCAATCCCGACTTCAAGGGCACGCCGCTCGACGTCTCAAGCGGGACGGGCGTCCTGACGACTGGCATCAAGCTGGGCGGCGGCGCCGTCTCGGTCAGCGCGGCCACCGGCAAGCTGCCGAGCGATCTTGCCGCGGCGCTGACCAGCATCAGCACCGGCTCGGGCGTCCTGACGACTGCGAGTGTCCTCGCCGGCGCTGCGAGCTCGACGTCGAACGCCGCGGCCGCGCTTACGAACTGGGCGAGCGTGACCCTGGTCGCGCCGCTCTGGACCGGCCTCGGCGGACTCCTCGACCCGAACTTCTGGCTCGACTCGGTGCCGGTCGCTGGCAGCGTCGTCTACTACGACGGCACCTACATCACGATCCAGTCGGATGGCGAGATCGTCTCGACGAACAATAACTGCACGGCCGTGGTGCAGTTCTTCGACGGCACGAGCTGGGCGCTCGGCACGGTCGTCATCACCTCGGGCCTGCTGTCCTACGCGAACACGGTATCGCTCGCCGCCGGCATCCTGACCACCGCGATCCAGCTGGCTGGCGCCGCGTCGGACCTCGTCTCGGCCAGCGGCGCCCTCACGACGGGCGTCAACCTCGGTGGTGCGGCGACGGACGTGAGCTCCGCCACGGGCGCCCTCACGACGCAGATCAACCTGCTCGGCTCGATGATCTCGAGCTCGCTCGCATCCGGCTCACTGACCGGCGGCTCGCAGCTGCAGGGCGCCGCGATCGAGACGACGATCGCCACCGGCGCCCTGACGACGTCGATCAACCTCGTGCAGGCCATGACGTCAGTCGTGACCGCGACGGGCAATCTGTCGACGGTGATCCAGCTCGCTGCTGCGGCCAACTCGAGCACGACCGCGAGCGGAAGCCTGTTCGGCCTGCCGGCGCAGCTGGCCGGCAACGTGGTCGACAACTCGAGCGCGAGCGGCGCGCTCTCGACGCAGATCTCGCTCGCCGGCCCGGCGATGTCGCTGGTGACCGTGATCGGCCAGCTGAACACCCAGATCCCGCTGCTCGGCGCCGCGCTCTCGAGCGCGCAGGCCTCGGGCACGCTGCTGACGTCTGGGCCGATCGGCGGCCAGGCTTCTGACACGTCGAGTGCCACTGGCAGTCTCACGACGCTGATCCAGCTGTCCGGCGCAGCCTTCGCGGCGCAGATCGCGACCGGTTCGCTCGCCACCCAGATCCAGCTCGTCGGCGCGGCACAGGATGGCTCGGCAGCCGTCGGCAACCTGACGGCCACCGGCTCGCCGATCGGGCTGTATCCGATCGATCCGTGGTTCGTGATCGCCCATGCCCGGCAGCGGTTCACGTCGCTGTTCCCGCAGATGGCGCCAGGCGGGATCGCGGTGCTCGCATGGAGCTTCACCGATGACCTGCTGGCCGGCGAGCAGCTGCAGGGCACGATCAAGGTGAACATCGTCTGCTCGGCGGGCGCGGATCCCACGCCCACGACCATCGTCGCAGGGCCGGCCGCCTACGATCCCACGCAGAGCGTCGTCGAGCAGCCAGTCGCGCCGCTGATCGCCGGCAACGACTACTACTTCACGGTGACCGCGCCGACGACGAACCCCTTCAAGACGATCACGCGGTTCGGCCTGCTGCAGGTCCGGAGCTGACATGCCATTGCGCCGCGGGTCCGGTCAGGAGGTCATCAGCGCCAACATCGCGGAGCTGATCCGCGCCGGCCATGAACCCGACCAGGCGAAGGCCATCGCCGAGCGGATGGCGCGCGAGACCGACTCGGCCTGGACGCCGACGGGCGATGCGGCAATGGTGCGCCTGCACCTGGTCGATCGCTTCTACACGACCGTGCAACTCGGCAAGTCGCGCCGCGTCACCCCGGAAGGATTCCTCGTCTGCGAGAGCGTGCCGATTGCACGCACCGGCATCCAGATGTACGGCGCCGGCGAAGTCGACGTCGAGCCGGACGGCACCGGCCACATCATGATCGAGCGCCTGCCCGAGGAAGTATTCCGTGCCGAGACGGTCGCGAGCTTCGAGGGCAAGCCGATCACGATCGAGCACCCGCCGGTCTTCGTGACCCCGGAGAACTGGCGCGAGTACTCGGTCGGCACGATGCAGAACGTGCGGCGCGGCGAGGGCATCGAGGATGACCTGCTCGTCGCCGACTTCGTCATCACCGAGCGGTCGGCGATCGACTACGTCAACAACGAGCTCCCCGAAGTCTCGTGCGGCTACGACGCCGAATATTCTCAGACCGCGCCCGGCCGCGGCCTTCAGCGAAACATCGTGGGGAACCACGGTGCGCTCGTTAAGCGCGGCAGAGCCGGGCCGCGTGTTTCGATTCGTGACAACTATGGAGTACCCATCATGACTGTTCGGACTCGTGGCAAGCGCTTCTGGGACATGCTCGCGAGCCTCGTTGCTCCGCAGCACAAGGCGACGATCGACGCGATGCGGGAGGAGGAAGAAGAGGAGGAGGGCGGCAGCTCGTACGACAAGCGCCTCAAGGACGCCGAGTCGGAGCTCGAGAAGCTGAAGTCGAAGGACAAGGCCCGCGACGAGGCCGAGGCCTCCGAGAAGGAAGAGAAGGCGAAGCGCGAGAAGGAGGCCGCCGACAAGGCCGCGAAGGACACGATCGTCGAGGCCGAGACCGCGACCACCTTCGGCAAGGGCCAGCTATGGACCGGCGATGCGTGGACCCAGATCAAGTCGAACGCCGAGGTCCTCTCCGCCGGCATCGCGCTGCCGACCACCGACTCCCTCAAGGACAACCGTGGTCCGATGGGGCTCATGCTCGCCGCACTCACCAAGGCCTACACGACCGACGACGGCAAGAAGGTGATCGAGCCGATGCTGATGGGCCGCGAACTCGCGAAGCTGACCGGTGACTCGCTCGTGAGCGTCTTCAACGGCGCTGCCATCGCGATCGCCGCTGGCCGCAACGCGCGCACCGCGGGCGCCACGGTGGGCGCCACCACGCGCGACTCGTTCGGCAAGCAGACGTCGATCGAGACCCTGCAGAAGGCCAACGAGGACTTCTGGAAGCAGCAGAGCGGTAACACGCACTAACGCCCGTCCCCGCATCCATCTCTTTCAACCATCTCGTGAGGTAATTTGACATGACCACGAACACGATTCTCTTCCGGATGCTGCAGGGCATCGCGGGCATCATCACCCGGGTGTGGCAGGCCCAGGTGGAGTCGTTCCCGCTGGGCGCGACCGCCTTCCCGGCCTACGGCCTGCCGTGCAAGATCTCGAGCGGCACGATCATCCCGATCACGTCAACCGGCGATCCGGTCTACGGCATCCTCGCGAAGCCGTTCCCGACCACCGGCAAGAACGCCTCGGACCCGCTCGCGGCCGCGGTGCCTCCGACGACCGGCGTCGCCGACGTGCTGACGAAGGGCTACATCTCGGTGTTCATCCAGAACGCCCCGGCCTCGGTCAATGCGGGCGGCGTCGTCTACGTGCGCTTCCAGAACCCGTCGGGCGCGAAGATCGTTGGCGGTCTCGAGAGTGTGACCTCGGCCGACGTATACGCGCTCACGAACGCGCGCTTCACCGGCAACGTCGACGGCAGCGGCAATGGCGAGATCTACATCGACAACGCCGGCGCGCACGCCTGATCCCTGACCAGCAGCAGCAATCCCTTCGGGCGCCTCCGGGCGCCCTTTTCATTTTTGGAGAACCTCATGAATCTTCGTGATGCGATTCACACCTCGGTCGCAGAGCTGCCGCGTCGTCGGATCCAGTTCCGCGATCACGCGATGCAGACGTTCGACCAGCAGACGGTCGACTCGACGGGCATCTTCCTGGTCGGCGAGCTCGAGCGGCTCGACCCGACGATGAACATGCCGCTCGCGTCGGTGACCTGGTCGCGCGATATCGACCTGCGCACCGACGTTTCGCTGGCGGACGACTTCTCGTCCTTCACGCTGACGCAGTTCGCGGCGCCGTCGGGCACGCCCGGCAGCAACAAGAACTTCCTCGGCAAGCAGTCGACCACGCTGCCCGGCGCGCAGGTGGACATCGGCAAGACGCCGTTCCCGCTGACCCCGTGGGGCATGGAGCTCGCGTTCACGATCTTCGAGCTGGAATCCGCGATCAAGGCCGGCCGGCCGATCGACCAGCAGAAGCTCGAGGTCATCCAGCTCAAGTGGCAGATGGACAATGACGAGCAGGTCTACGTCGGTGACACGACGCTCGGCCTCTACGGCATGCTGAACACCACGCTCCTGACCAACACCGGCAACGCGGTGACGGGCACCTGGGGCACGGCGACCGCCGCGCAGATCCTCGCCGACGTCAACTCGATCCTGACGAGCGCGTACAAGGCGGCAGGCTATGCGGTGATCCCGAACCGCCTGCTCGTCGACCCGACCAGCATGGGCATCCTGATCTCGACGATCGTCTCGAGCGCGGGCAACATCTCGGTCCTCGAGTACCTGAAGCGCAACAACTACTCGACCGCGGTGCACGGCGTGCCGCTCGAGATCCTGCCGTGCAAGTGGCTGCTGGGGACCAACAACCAGAACCCGCTCGGCGTCGCTGCGACGAACAGCATGTTCGCGTACAACAAGAACCGGAAGTACCTCCGCTACCCGGTCGTTCCGCTGCAGCGGACCCCGACGCAGTACCGCGGCGTCCATCACATCGCCAACTACTACGGCAAGATCGGCGCCGTCGAGATGGTGTACCCGGACACCTGCGCGCTGCGCTCCAACCTCGGCTAAGGTGCCAGCCCCGGGGCAACCCGGGGCACGCCTGCCACCCACTCAGGGGAATGATTCATGGCAAAGAAAATCAACGTGCTGCGGGCGTTCGTGTTCTCGCACGCTGCGCCGGATGCGCGCTTCGGCACGGAGCATCCGTTCGCCGTCGGCGAGCATGTGCTCGAGGACGACCATCCGCTCCTGACGCATGACTGGTATCTGAAGGACCGCTGCGACGGAAAGGTCGAGACTGAGGAGGACGTCGCCAAGCGAGTCGCGGCCAAGCAGGCGGCGGCGGATGCCGAGGCCGCCGACGGCCAGCGCCTGATCGCCGAGGCGCAGAAGAAGCTCGACGATGATGCCATCCGCCAGGCGGCGGAGCGGGAGCGCGCGCTGCAGGAGGCGACCGCGGCCGCGAATTCGGCGAAGGGCAGCGGCAGGAAGTAGGATCGTCCGTCCATGGCCATCACCCCTGCCATCCTGCGCAAGCGCTTCCCGGAGTTCGCTGATCCCGGCGTCTACACCGACGACGTGATCGGCTTCTGGGCGGGGATCGCGCAGGGTGATCCGACGCTCGGCAACACCCCGGCGCTCGACCCGACCCGCTGGGGAGGTAACGCCGATCTCGGGGCGATGCTCTTCGTCTGCCATCACCTCGCGATCTCGGCGCCCGACCAGGTCGTTGCGCTCGCGGGCGGCAACCCCGGGCAGGTGCAGGGCATCCTCACGGCGAAGGCGGTCGACAAGGTGTCGGCCTCCTACGATGCGGCGTCCGTGACGATGGAAGACGCGGCGTTCTGGAACATGAGCAAGTACGGCATCCGGTTGCTCACGCTCGCCCGCTACGCCGGCGCCGGCGGCATCCAGCTCTGACCATGGCACGCGTGACGATCACCAAGGACTCCGTCTCGGCGGTGGTCGGCGCCCTCAATTGGCTCACGGGAAAGCAGGTCCTGATCGGGATCCCCGAGGCCAATACGGAGCGCAACGGCGACGAGCCGGAAGGCCCCATCACGAACGCGGCGCTCGGCTACATCCACGAGCACGGCAGCCCGGCCTCGAACATCCCGGCCCGGCCGTTCCTCGTGCCCGGCGTCGAGAAGGCCGAGGAGGCCGCGCTGGTGCCGCTCAAGGCCGCAGCCGAGGCGACGCTCGCGACCGACCGGAAGAAGGCCGAGCGGCTGCTGAACCAGGCGGGCGTGATCGGCATGAACTCGGCGCGTACCGAGATCAACAGCAACATCCCGCCGCCGCTGTCGCCGAAGACGATCCGGAGCCGCAAGTACGCGCGCGGCACGAAGTCGATGCGGCAGGCCGAGAAGCGCTACCTCGAGTTGCTCTCGTCGGGTGCGCAGGCCGCGGGCATGAGCCTCAGTGAGATTCAGGACGCGGCCGGCATCGTGAGCCTCGTGAACACGGGCCAGCTGCGCAACTCGATTACCTATGTCGTCAGGAGCAAGTGAAATGAAATTCGGTCACAAGATTATCGTCGGCCTCATTCTGGCGCTCGGCGTCGTCTCGGTTGGCCTTTCCCAGACCGACATCCTGTCGGCGTGGGCTGCCTCGACCAACACGAAGAACTTCGTGCTCGCGACGCCTGCGGCCGCGAACGGCGCCGTCTCGCTGCGCGCCCTGGTGCCCGCCGACCTGCCGCCGCAGATCTCGACCGGCACCACCTTCACGATCGCCTCGGGCTGCGCCACGGTGAGCGCGCTGACGGGCGGCCCGAACGCCGGCAGCTTCTCGACCACGGCCACCACCTGCACCCCGGTCATCAACCTGCCCACCGCGCCGCATGGCTGGTACTGCCAGGCCTCCGACATCACGCACCCGGTCAATTTCACGCAGACCGCAACGTCAGTGAACAGCTGCACCGTTACGGCGACGACGACCAGCGGCGACGTGATCGTCTTCGAGGCCATCGGCTACTGAGATGCCGACGCTCGATGTCAGCGACCTCGTCCTCGACCCGGACTTCGCGACCACCGGACTGATCCGCGTCCGGAGTTCGGAGGTCGTCGGCGCGGACGGCATCGCTGTGCAGACGCCTGCACAGACGACGTTTACCGGGGTTGTGACGCAGGGCTCGGGCGCAGTGCTCGAGCGCCTGGACGGATCCTCTCGCGCGCGGGACAACATCCTGATCCATACGATCTACCCGCTCCGCGAGAGCGCTGCGGGCTACTCGGCCGACATCGTCATCTGGAACGGCGTCAGCTATACGGTCTCGAAGGTGAACGACTACTCGACCTTCGGCCGCGGCTTCGTGGCTGCGACCTGCGACCGCATCCCGCTCACGGCCTGAATCGGAGCAATTCGTGTCTGACAACACCCAGCTGAATCTCGGCACGGGCGGCGACGTCATTCGCAGCGTCGATCGGACGACCGCGAAGACGCAGGTCGTCGGCCTCGACTTCGGCGGCGATACCGGCGCCGGCAACGAGCAGATCGTCACCACGACGAACCCGCTGCCGGTCGCGGCGACGGACGGCGCTCCGATCGGCGCGGCGTTCACCACGACGACGGTCCCCGAAGTCTCGATCAGCGGCGCGAAGGGCCCCGGTAACGTCGTCGGCGTGATGGCGGTCGATGGCCAGGGCCGGCAGCTGACGGTCGACGCCAACTCGGCCGATCAGATCACGCGCTCGATGACCTCACTCGGCAGCACATCCTCGGACGACGTGGGGAACCCGCGGACGTTGCTCGATGTCATGGACCCGCTGTCGGAGACCTTCGTCCCGCATCCGGTCGCGCCCGCCGGCATCGAGACGACCGGACCGCGCCCGGCAGCGCTCTCGTTCCCGGTGACGCTCGCGAACGAGCAGGTCAACGACGCCAACTTCGGCCCGCTCGGCTTCCCGCCGGGCAACCTCAACATCAACGTCCTCACGGGCACCGCGGCTCCGGTCGACTGCTCGCAGTACCGCTCGATCGGCCTGCAGCTGAACACCGTCACGAACGGCACAGGGACGGTGACGTTCGAGTGCTCGCAGGACGGCGTCTCGTACGTCGCGCTGCCGCTCTTCGACCAGGCGAGTCCGACGAACGCGCCGGTAACCTTCGTCGCCGTGGGGGCCAACACCCAGCGCTTCTTCGCCGGGGCGATCCCGTTCCGGTACTTCCGGGCGCGGATCTCGACCGCGGTTGCCGCGGGCACATTGCAGGCGTCTGCACGGCTCAGCATGGCGGCGTTCTCGGCCACCTATGAGCAGATCGCCTCGTCGGCGGCCTACACCGCCGTCAACGTCGGTAGCGTCGGCGGCACTGGCGTCGTGACCGGTGGCGTCGCCGGCACGCTCGCCGTCGGCGGCAACGTCGCGGACGGCTCGGCGCCGACGCTCAATTCGCAGCGGGTCTCCGGAATTGATCCCGCCGGGCTGCTGCGGACCGTGCTGACGGATCGCACGGGGGCCGTCGCGATCCAGCCGGAGCCGGGAGTCAATGGGACGCCTGGGCCACCCGAGACGATGTTGCTGGTCCTTGCCCAGCTCAAGGTAATGACGTTCTACCTGCGCGAGCTGTCGAGCTCGCTCAACTCGGGCGTCCCGATCGCCGATGACGAGGCGGCAATCCTCAACGATCCGACATTGTTCAACTAAGGAGTTTTCGTTATGCAGCTACAGAACGCAGTCGCCGCCGGCGTCGGTCCTCAGTCGGCGTCCCCCGGTGCCCTCATCAACTCCCGCGCCGGCCAGCTCGGCGACATGATCGTCAGCGAGCTGCAGGGCCGCCTCTACGAGCAGACCTACCGCGGCAACAAGTTCGTCTCGGGCCTCGCCGCGCTCACGGCGATCACGAACGCGACCTTCACGGTGGCAACGCTCGGCGCGACCTGCACCCCGATCCTCGGCGTGTGGAACCCGGGCACCTCGACCGTCAACCTGGTCATCGCGCAGGCGACGCTCGCGGCGGCGATCACGGCGCTCACGGCCACCGGCGGCGGCCCATACGTCTGGTGCGGCTCGACCGGCAACAACGCCCTGACGCTCGGCTCGGCGCCCTTCAGCCGCAAGACGCTGGCCGCGGCCGGCTCGCAGGCGAAGAACATGTCCGGCGTGGCCCTGACCGGTCTCACGAACAACCTGGTCGCGATGTTCGGCTCGGCGCTGGGTGGCGGCTCCTCGTCGAATGCCTCGTTCGTCGGCACCGCGGCGGGCATGCAGACCACCCTGCAGGGCTTCGTCGAGAACTTCGATGGTTCGCTGATCGTGCCCCCGGGCGGCGTGCTGGCGCTGCTCGCGACCACGACTCCGGTCGCGCACTCCGCGGTCGGCTCGATCGTTCACGACGAAGTCCCGACCTGATCGGCTGATGACTGATGCTCCTATGGTCGTTGAACCTCGGCACGCCGGCATCGAGCTTTGCCGGCGCTGCCCAGTCCTCGACGACCGTAGCGGGCATCCTTTCGACCCAGATCCAGCTCGCGGCGGCGGCGGCCTCGGTCTCCGCTGCCGCGGCGCAGCTCTCGACGACGATCCAGCTGGGAGGGTCGCCGGCCGACGTCTCGACGGCCGCCGCGGCCCTGACGACGGCGGTCCAGCTGGCGGCGTCGCTGACCTCGGTTTCTGGCGCCAGCGGCGTCCTGACGACCGGCATCCCGCTTGGCGTGGCGCTGACGAGCGCCACGGCGGCGTCCGGGCAGCTCACGACGGCCATCCAGCTGGCCGGTGCGGCGACCGATAGTTCCGCGGCAACGGGCTTCTTGCCGGGCGCAGCGGCGCTCGCGGGTGCGGCAGCCGATGCCTCGACGGCGACCGGCCAGCTGACGATCGGGGCCCTCCTGTCGGCGGCCGCCCAGTCGGTGAGCACGGCGATCGCGAGCCTCACGACGGCGCTGCAGTTCGCAGGCGCGGCGATCTCCGTCGATCAATTGACGGGTGTCCTGACGGTCACCATGGCGCTCTCGGGCGGCGCGGTGTCCGAGAGCGATGCATCGGGGACGATGTTCGGAACGTCGGCGACCGGTGGCTCGATGCTTCCCGAGGATGAGCCCGCACAGGCTCTCCCGGCTCCCTACGGCTACCTGCTACCGACGATCCAATGAACGCAGTCGTCACCACCTCGCCGCTGATGGACGCGGCGCTCGATGCCGTGTTCCAGGCGCTCGTCGTCGGCATCACGGGGCTGCCCGGAACGTTGGTGCGCCCACGCTGGCAGCCGGTGCCCCCGACACAGCCTTCGGTGACGACTAACTGGGCGGCGATCGGGGTGACCACGAACGCGGCGGACGCGGGCCCTGCGATCCTCCATGACGGCACCGGCTCAGGCGCCGACATCTACATCCGCCACGAGGCGATCACGGTCCTCGTGACCTTCTACGGCCCGAACAGCCACAAGTTCGCCTCGCTGGTCCGCGACGACATCGCGATCCCGCAGAACACCGAGGGCCTGCTCGCGCTCGACATGCGCTTCGTTTCGAGCGATCCGATTCGCGCGGTGCCAGAGCTCGTCAACCAGCAGTGGCTGCGGCGCCGGGATATCGCGCTTCAGTTCCGCCGCAAGATCACGCGCAGCTACCCAGTCCTCAACCTGCAGTCGGCTGAGGCGGTCGTCCAGGACGACACGAACCTCGAGATCGACGTGACGGTGCCGCCGAACGGTCGTCTACCCGCTTAATTCCCCGGAGCATCTGAAATGCCAAACATCGGTCTGTCCCTGAACGACGTCGTGAACGTCAGCGTCTCGCTGACCCCGACGGCCGCGCAGCAGCGCAACTTCGGCAGCCTGCTGATCCTCGGTGACTCGCAGGTCATCGACACGACGCAGCGCATGCGCCTCTACACGTCCCTCGCGGGCGTCGCCGGCGACTTCGGCTCGAGCGCCCCGGAGTACTCCGCGGCCGCGCTGTTCTTCGGCCAGTCGCCCCAGCCCGCGCAGTGCTACGTCGGCCGCTGGGCCAGCACCGCGACGCCGGGCGTCCTGCAGGGCGGAGTCCTGGGTGCAAGCCAGCAGCTGCTCACGAACTTCACCGGGATCTCGAACGGCGGCATCGGCATCACGATCAACGGCACGGTCCACAACCTGACCGGCATCAACCTGTCGGGCGTGACCAACCTGAACGGAGTCGCCTCCGCGATCACGACCGCGCTCGGTGGCTCCGGTACCGTCACCTGGAATGCCACCAACGGCAACTTCGCGGTGACGAGCGGCACCACGGGCGTCGCCTCGACGGTCGCCTTCTCCACCGTCGGCGCCGGCACGGACCTGTCGGTGCTCATGGGTCTCGGTTCCACCGGTGGCGGCTACGCGGTCGCGGGCATCAACGCCGAGACGCTGCTCGCCGCGGTCACCGCGCTCGACCTGCAGTCGAACGCCTGGTACGGCCTGCAGATCGCCGCCACGGCCGCGATCACCGACCCGCAGTACGTCGGAGTCGCCGGCTACATCGAGGCGGCCAGCGTCACCCGGATCTTCGGCGTCACGACGCAGGAGCCGGGCGCCCTCTCGGCCGTCAGCACGTCCGACCTCGCGTACCTGATGCAGGCCTCCGGCTACCACCGGACCTTCGTCCAGTACTCGAGCTCGAGCCCGTACGCCTCGGCGTCGATCTTCGGCCGCGCCTTCACCGTGAACTTCAACGGCGCCGGCACGATGATTACGCTCAAGTTCCAGCAGGAGCCGGGCATCGTCCCGGAGCTCCTCACGGAGACCCAGGCGGCCGCGCTCACCGCGAAGAGCTGCAACGTCTTCGTCTACTACAACAACCAGATCGCCATCCTGCAGCAGGGCACGATGGCGAACGGCCAGTACTTCGACGTCGTCCACAGCTCGGACTGGCTGCAGAACGCGATCCAGACCGCAGTGTTCAACGTGCTGTTCACCGTCGGCACGAAGGTCCCGCAGAGCGATGCCGGCGTGAACCAGCTCATCGCCGCGGTCTCGCAGCAGTGCGACCAGGCGCGCATCAACGGCATGATCGGCCGCGGCGTGTGGACCGGTCCGCCGATCGGCAACCTCGCCACCGGCCAGACGCTCGGCAATGGCTACTACGTGTACGCGCCGCCGATCGCGTCGCAGAGCCAGGCCGACCGCGCCGCGCGCAAGGCGCCGGTGATCCAGACGGCGATCAAGCTCGCCGGCGCGATCCATTCGTCGAACGTCCTCGTCAGTGTCAACCAGTAACCGGAGCGCCCCATGTCTGCAACCTATAGCTTCAACGACGTCGTTGCGACGCTCGCTGGGCCAACCGGCTCCGCGAACCTCGGTTACGGCGCCTCCGTCGCCGACGAGGGCATCAAGGTCGCGGCCGCCGGCGACAAGAACACGATGCGGATCGGCGCCGATGGCGGTGGCATGCACTCGCTCCACGCCGACAAGTCGGGCGTGGTCACGGTACGGCTCCTGAAGGTGTCGCCGATGAACGCGGTGCTTCAGGCGATGTACGACGCCCAGGCCGCGACCTCGACGCTCTGGGGCCAGAACACGATCGTCGTGCGCCAGACTGCGAGCGGCGACATCACGACGGCGGTGCGCTGCGCGTTCAAGAAGAAGCCCGACCTCGATTACGCCAAGGACGGTGACATCGTCGAGTGGGGCTTCGACGCGATCCACATCGACACCGTCCTCGGCGTCTACTAGGAGCCGTGACGATGATCGAGTTCGAACAGAACGGCCAGAAATACAAGGCCGAGAAGCTGCCGGCGATGCAGCAGTTCCACGTCAGCCGCAAGGTCGGGCCGCTCGTCCCACCGCTCGTGCCGATCTTCCTCGAGGTCGCGCGCAGCGGCATCCTCGAGATCCAGACGCCGGCCGAGGAGGGCGAGGGCAAGAAGACCCTGGAGGTGCCGAAGCTCAACCTCGACCGTCTCGCCATGCTCTTCCAGCCGTTCATGGACGGTCTTGCGGCGATGAAGGACGAGGATGCGGAGTACGTCCTCGCGACGTGCCTGCTCACCGTTCGCCGCCGCGTCGGGGATGCGTGGCAGCCGGTGTGGAACGCGCGCGCGAAAATGCCGATGTTCGACGACCTGAATGACGTCGGTCAGCTTTGGCCCATCGCCATGCACGTCCTCAAGGATAGCCTCGGCCCTTTTATCAACGGCCTGCTTATGAGCCAGCAGGCCGCACTGGCCGAGGCTCTCGGGTAGAGCTCAGGAAGCTGCCCGACGACGAAGAGTGGCTCCTCGCGCCGGTGGCCGCCGGCATGTGCCGTTACGAGTCCCTCAAGGACGGCACGCTCGATCTCGCAGACATCGCCCTGATGAACGACATGCTCGCGCTGCGCGTCGACAACGAGCGGCTGCTGAGAGACGCCGCGGAACGGAGCAATGGCAAACGATAGCAACGTCATCCGCGAATTCTTCGTCGCGCTGGGCTATAAGCAGGACGAGGCCGGGCTCAAGAAGTTCGTCGCGGGCATCGAGGCGGCCACCAAGACCGTCCTCGCGCTCGGCGTCGCCGTCGAGTCCATGGCGGTCGGCGTCGCAATCGGCGTCACGCGCTTCGCGAACAACCTCGAGGCGCTCTACTTCGCCTCGCAGCGCGTCGGCGCTTCGGCCGTCAACCTCAAGGCGATCGACCGTGCCGCCCAGGGCTTCGGTGCGAGCGCCGGCGAGGCGCTACAGTCGGTAGAGGGACTCGCACGGTTCCTGCGCAACAACCCGAGCGCGGAGGGCTACCTCAACTCGTTCCTCTTCGGCACCGGCAAGACCGTCGCCGACGCCCACGGCGACACCGTCCTCCTGACGGAATTCATCGCCAAGGCCTTCCAGCTCAGGAAGGAAGCCGGCCAGGGCTACCTCAACCCGCAGTACGCGAACCTTTTCGGCATCTCCGAGAAGATGATGCTCGCGATGCTGAATGGCGACTTCGTCGCCAAGCTCGAGGAGTACCGCTCGATATTGGCCGGCGCCGGGGTCGACGAGGCCGCGCGGAACGCGCACGAATTCAATGAGCAGATGCGCGTCCTCGAGGAACGCATCCAGTCGATCCGGATCAAGATCGGCAACGGCCTGCTGAAGGCCTTCACACCGGAACTCGAGCAGCTCTCCAACTGGTTCGACAAACACGCGGAAGACATCACCAAGTGGGTCACCGGGTTTGCGGACGGCATCACGAAATTCGGATCGATCGCGCTCCCGGTCCTCGGCAAGGTCGCTGAGGGCTGGGGCAAGATCTACGAGGTGATGAAGGACTGGGGCGAGCAGGTCGCCAAGGACCACCCCGATGCCCAGGGCGGCGAGACCGTCGGATGGCTGCTCGATGCGCTCGGCATCCGCAAGCAGGTCGATGAGCTGCTCGAGCTCGAGGGAAAGCCGTCCTCGGACCTGATGACGTTCTTCCGCCGGAAAGGGTGGAGCGAGGCGCAGGCCGCCGGCATCGTCGCGAACATCGAGGCCGAGAGCCAGCAGAACCCGGGCGCCATTGGCGATGGTGGCGAGGCCTACGGGCTCGGGCAGTGGCACAAGGACCGCCAGGCGCTCTTCCGCCAGTGGGCCGGCCACGACATCCAGGGCTCGAGCACCGAAGAGCAGGCGGGCTTCTACGATTGGGAGCTGCGCAACAAGTACGGCGCGGTCGCCGAGATGCTCCGCGGCGCGCAGACGCCCGAGCAGGCTGCCGCCATTATTTCGCGCGGCTATGAGCGGCCGGCTGCCGCGGACGCGGAGGCGAAAGCGCGTGGCGAGCTCGCGGCCAGTCTCGTCCAGCACACGACGATCACGGTCAACGGCGGCGACGCGGCCGCGACCGGCGCCGAGGTGGCCAGGCAGCAGGACTCGGTCAATGACGACATGATCCGGAACGTGAAGGCTCAGCTGCAGTGAGTGCGGTCCTGACTCAACTCGCTGGTGTCGGGCTCTCCTCGGCGAATCTCGTCCAGATCACGCCGCAGTCGACGATCGGCGGCATTGCCGTCCAGGCGGTGCTCGAAGAGACCCACGTCGACCGGCTCGAGGTCACCGAGCACCCGGTCGAGTCCGGCACGCCGATCTCCGATCACAGCTTCCTGAAGCCGACCGAGGTCATGCTCCGCTGCGGATGGAGCAACGCGAGCCCGGAGGCGCTCACCGGCGCGGTAACGTCGCTCTTCAGTGGCGGCGGACTCTCGGCATCGGACTACGTCCTGAGCATCTACTCGCAGCTGCTGGCGCTTCAGAAGTCGCGGCAGCCCTTCACGATCACGACGACGGCGCGTACCTACGACAACATGATGATGCCGGCGCTGTACGTCACCCGGGACGAGAAGACGGCGCAGGCCCTGATGGTCACGGCCACCTGCCGCGAGGTCATTCTCGCGACGACCCAATCGACGAGCTTGCCGCCGCAGACCAGCCAGACCAATCCGGCGGCGACCGCTGAGACCCAGAACGTCGGGGTCGCTACCGTGGTCCCGGGTTCGCCGGCGCCCGGGGGTTCGGTCGACCCGACGCAATGGGCCCCAACGCAGCCATGACCGCGCCCAGCCTCTACAAGATCCCGCTGCAGCCCGGGGTCCCGCAGACCTTTGCGGCCACGCTGGACGGCCTGCAGTACACCCTGACGCTGCGCTACCGTGATGATCCGGCCGGTGGCTGGGTCCTCGACATCGGCGACAATGCCGGCAACCCGGTCGTCACCGGGATCCCGCTCGTCACCGGCATCAACCTGCTCGAGCAGTACGCTCACCTCGGCTTCGTCGGCGGCCTCTACGTCCAGACGACCAGCGACCCGGACGCCGTCCCGACCTTCGACAACCTGGGCGGGGATGCGCTCCTCTACTGGGTCACGACCGGCGCGGCCGCGGTGCTGCCCGGCCAGTCCTCGAGCAGCTCGAGCGGCGGTGTCAGCGGCGGGGCCGGCGCACAGGGCCCTCCGGGCACGCCGGGCGTCCCGGGCCTCGCGGGCTTCCTGACCACGCCGTCGGCCGTCATCCCCGCTGACAGCTCCGGGAACGTGCTCACGGGCGGCTACGCAAGCGCGACCGGCACCTTCAAGGTCTTCAGCGGCACCGCCGACGTCACCTCGAGCTGCACCTTCGCGGTCGTCGCGAATCCCTCGGGACTCACGACCAGCATCAGCTCGGCCGGCGTCTACTCGGTCACGGCCGGCTTCGGCGCTGGCGTCAACAGCGCCGTGGTCGAGTACTCGGCCACCTACCAGGGCGCGACGCTGGTCGCGAACTTTGCGCTCGCGAAGGCCCTGCAGGGCAGCACCGGGCCCTCGGGCAGCAACGTCACGACGATGGCGCTGACGAACACGGCCTTCACCGTGTATGCCTACGCGAACGGTGTGATCGCGAGCGTCGCCGGCCTCTCGGGCCTCACGAAGGTCTACAGCGGTGGCACCGACGTCACCGCGAGCTCGACGTTCAGCGCAGTCGCCTCGAGCGGCATCACCGGCACGGTCAACACCGCGGCGAACACACCCGTCGGCAGCGAGCCGATCGGCTACTACCAGATCACCGCGATCACCGCCGGGACCACGAGCGGCACGCTCACGATCTCCGCGACCTACAGTGGTTCGACGCTGACGGAGACGTTCTCGGTCAGCATCGTTCCGGCCGGCATCGAGTCGGGCTCGAGCCTGCCAGCGACGAACCTGTTCAACGGCCGGGTCTTCTTCGATACCGCGAACAACCTGCTCTACAAGTACCAGTCGGGCACGGCCTCGTGGGTGCCGCTGGTCAACACCGGTGACCTGGTCGGGACGCTGGTCGATGGCCAGATCAGCGCGGTGTCGGCCTCCAAGATCACCGGCACGCTCTCGGACTCGCAGCTCGCTGCGATCGCCGCCGCGAAGATCACGGGCACCATCGCTACGACGCAGATCGCGGCCAACGCGATCACGACGCCGCTCTTGGCTGCAGGCGCCGTCAACACGGCCGCGCTGGCCGCGGGCGCCGTCACTGCCTCGACCATCGCTGCGGGCACGATCACCTCAGCGCAGATCGCCGCCGGCGGCATCGCGGCCGCGAACATTGCCGCCGGTTCGATCACGGCGCTGCAGATCGCCGCCGGGACGATCACCGGCAACAACCTGGTCGCCGGCGCGATCACCGCGGCGCAGATCTCGGCCGGCACGATCACCTCGGCGCAGATCGCGGTCGGCGGGGTCACCGCGAGCAATATCGACTCGCGGAATCTGACGATCGAGGACGGATCAGGCAACGTCCTCTTCGGCGCCGGGACCGGCCTCAACTACGCCAACATCATCGCGTCGCCGGGCTGGCTCAATTCGAACATCTCGCTGAACTCGAACGGGACGATCAATGGCGCGGGCGGCGGTGGCGTCACGCTCGGAGGCCTCGGGGCCGGTTCCTTCGCGTTCCTGAGCGCGATCACCTCCGGCAACATCGGGACCTATATCGCCTCGGCCGCGATCGGCGCCGCCTACATCGGCTCGGTCAATGCGAACACGATCACGACCGGCTCCCTAAGCGCCGACCGGATTACGATCGACGGCGCGACGATCAAGAGCGTGGGCGGCACGCTGCAGGTCGGGAACCTCAGCGCGGCGAGCATTACGTCGGGAACGATCTCGACGTCGCTGCTCACCATCGACGGCATCACGCTGACGAACAGCGGCGGCACGCTGGTCGTCGGCAACTCTGGCGTCGGGTCGACGCAGATCGCGGCGAATGCCACGACGATTGCGCACTTCCTCGCGCTCGGCACGGACACGACGGTCTTTTCAAACAGCACGCAGGAGATCTTCGCCCTCAACTACACGCCGACTGAAGCGAATATCCCGACAGTCGTGACGGTTTCAGCCGTCGTCGACAATACTGGGACGAGCCCCTTCTTCACGTTCCAGCTCTATCGATACACGGCGGCGAGCGGTCAGGTGCTCATTGCCAACTGGCCCGGGTCGGGGTCGACGTACTACCAGCTCCCGATCTCCGGACGGCCGCTGTCGTTCACGTCGCAGTTTCAGGACACCTACAACTCGACCCAGAACCGCGAATACCGGCTCATGGTCACGGCGACCGCGGCCGGCGGCGCGGCGATTGTCCGCGTCCCGACGACGATCCAAGCGACGGAGCTCAAGCGGTGAAGTCCTTCCTGATCCATGACGCGACCGGCCGGATCCTGCGGTGTGGGGTCTGCCCGGACGCCGACCTTGAGTACCAGGCGCGCGACGGCGAGACGCTCCTCGAGGCGCCGATGACCGACGGCAATGCGAACTACGTGGAGGCTGGCGAGATCGTCCCCCGGGCCGCTTGCCCGATCGTAGCCACCCTCGCCGGGCGCGTCGTCACGCTGAGTGGCATGCCGGTGGGCGCGGTCATCAATATCGATGGCGAGGCTATCGAGTCAATCACGCAGAGCGACCCAAGCGGCGAGCTCGAGGTGACGCTCCCCGCCGCGGGCAACTATCGCTTCGCGTGCAGCCTCTTCCCGGCGCTCTCCTATTCGCAGGAGTTCGTCGTCTCATGAGCCAGAAGCACGTCATCCAGCCGACCCCGCGCCAGCACGCGCGTGAGCAGGCGAAGAGCCATGAGCTGCTGCAGCGCCTGCTCGCCATGTCGGACGAGCAGGTCGCCGCCTGGTTGCGGGCCAATGTGAACGACGTGACGGCGCACGCGATCATCGGCGCGCTCGTGACCGGTCTTCGGGACCTGCACCACCGATGAGCGCGACCCAGTACCTGCGGAAGATGAAGATCGCGCTCGCCGGCGCGAGCGGCGACGGTCTGGACTTCTCGGACTTCAAATGCACGTTCCGCGTGCGCCGCGGCGATTACCAAAACCCGAATTCGTGTGACCTCACGATCTATAACCTCGCCGACACGACGGCGAACCGGATCCAGAACGAGTTCACGCAGATGGAGATCCAGGCCGGGTATGAGGGCAATTACGGCCTGATATTCCGCGGCACGATCAAGCAGGTCCGCAAGGGACGGCTGCAGCAGAAAGACAGCTACGTCGCCGTGACGGCGGCGGACGGCGATGAGGCTTACAACTTCTCGACGATGTCGGTGTCGATCGCTGCCGGCACCCAGCCGGCGGACGCGGTGTCGGCCTTCCTCTCGTCGATGGCGAAGTTCGGCATCACCCAGGGCTACGTGCCGAAGCTGCCGCAGAACGGCAATGTCCGTGGCCGCGTGTACTTCGGCATGACGAAGGAGGAGCTGCGCGGCTTCGCCACGAACTACAACTGCGCGTGGAGCATTCAGGACGGCGCGCTGACGCTGATCCCGCTGACGTCGTATGCACCGGGCCCGATCCCACTGCTGTCGTCGACGACCGGCCTGATCGGAGTTCCCGAGCAGACCCAGAACGGGATCCACATCAAGCTGCTGCTGAACCCGTCGATCCGGATCGGCCAGCTCGTGAAGCTCGACAACGCCGCGGCGGTCAATCGCTACCGCTACGGCCTCGATATCCAGTCGCAGGCTGCGAACCAGCTCCTGTCGACGTCGATCAAGACCAATGCCGACGGCCTCTACTATGTGATGGTCGCCAATCACAGTGGCGATACCCGCGGGAACGAGTGGTACACCGACCTGATCTGCCTTGCCGTCGACGCGACGATCCCCTTCAGCGCGCTGGCGCAGACCGCGGTAGCGCCTGAGTCCGCCGCCATCAAGATGAACTGACATGGATCGCCGCGAACGATATTCGAACCGGGAGGAGGAGCTGCGCACCGCCTTCGAGGCGCTGCAGGGCCGCATCTGGACGGCGCTGCCCGGCATCGTCAAGTCCGTCAATGCGGCGAAGATGACGATCTCCGTGCAGCCGACGATCAACGCGCGCCTGCAGGCGACGGACGGGACGTTCACGACGATCCAGATGCCGGTGCTGCTCGACTGCCCGGTGCTCTGGCAGGGCGGCGGCGGCGTCACGGCGGTCTTCCCGATCGCGGCCGGGGACGAATGCCTGGTCGTCTTCTCATCGCGGTGCATCGACAACTGGTGGGCGCTCGGCGGCGTGCAGGACCCGCCCGAGTTCCGGATGCACAACCTGTCGGACGGCTTCGCGCTGGTCGGCGTCCGCAATGCGACGCGCGCCTACACGCCGCCGGCCGGCGTCGCCGCGCTGATGTCGGACGATGGCACGACCTACGTCCAGCTGAACCCGACCGCGCACACGCTGAAGATGACGGCGCCGGGCGGCATCAACCTGAACGGCGTCACGATCGACTCGAGCGGCAACGTGGTCTCTCCGGCGACGGTGACCGGCCAGACGCAGGTCGTCGCCGGCTCCGGAGGCTCGGCCGTGCACCTGACGACGCACCAACATCCGACGGCCGCCACCGGCTCGCCGTCGCCGCCGACACCGGGGACCTGATGCGCTATCGACCCCTCGACGCTGCCGGCGATTACACCGTCGGCCGGCCGTTCCTTGCCAACGATCCGGCCGCGGTCGCCCAGGCGATCCAGACACGGCTCCGGCTATCGCTCGGCGAGTTCTTCCTCGACACGACGGACGGCACGCCGTGGCTCACGGAGATCCTTGGCCCGCGGGCGAACCTGAACCCCGACGCCGCGATCAAGCAGCGGATCCTCGGTACGCCCGGCGTCACGTCGATCGTGTCGTACTCGAGCAGCTTTGACGGCGGGCCGCGCGCGCTCTCGGTCAATGCTTCGGTGCAGACGGCGTATAGCGCCGCGCCCATCACGGTCTCGCAGGTGATCCCATCATGACGTCACGAGTCGCCCCGACCATCAGCACGACCGGCATCTCGGCACCGGCGTTCTCGGACATCCTTGCGTACCTCACCGAGCAATACCAGAGCATCTTCGGCGCTGATGTCTACCTCGGCAACGACTCGCAGGACGGGCAACTGCTCGCCATCTTCGCGAGCTCGCTGTCGGACTGCTGCTCGGCGGTGATCGCGGCCTACAACTCGTTCAGCCCGCTCACCGCCCAGGGGGTAGGCCTCTCGACGGTCGTCAAGATCAACGGACTCCGGAAGCTCGTCGCGACGTCGTCCGTGTGCTCGGTGACGGTCACCGGCGTCTCGGGCACGGTCATCAACAACGGCCTCGCGATCGACACGAATGGCGAGATCTGGGCGCTGCCACCTACCGTGACGATCCCGTCCGGCGGGTCGATCATCGTGACGGCGACCTGCGCCACCCCGGGCGCGATCACCGCCTCGGCCGCAACGATCACCGGGATCAAGACGCCGACCTTCGGGTGGCAGACGGTCACGAACGCGATCGCGGCGGCGCCCGGCAACCCAGTCGAGACGGACGCGGCGCTCCGAGCCCGCCAGTCGCGGTCGGTGTCCCTGCCGTCCGTCACCGTGTTCGATGGCATCGTTGCGGCGCTCGCGAACCTGTCGGGGGTCACCCGGGCTGGCGGTGTCGAGAACAACACGAACGGGACGAGCTCCGGCGGCGTGCCGGCCCGCTCCTCAGCCTTCGTCGTGGAAGGCGGTGTGCAGGCCTCCATCGTGCAGCAGATCGGCCTCAAGCTCCCGCCCGGCGCCATGACCTACGGCGGCACGAGCGCGACCTACACGAGCCCGGCCGGATCGACCCGGACGATCGAGTACTCGGCGCCGACGGAATCGACAATCAGCGTCGCGCTCACGATTAAGCAGCTCACCGGCTGGTCGACGGCGATCGAGCCGGTGATCGCCGCGGCCATCGCCAACTACCTGAACTCGCTGCCGATCGGGACCAACGTCAGCTACACCCAGCTCTTCGTGCCGGCCTACGCCGCGCTCGCCCAGTACCCGGGCACATACCTGATTACGGCCATGACGACGGCGAAGGGCGCGGGCTCGCCGGGGACTGCCGACATCGCGATCGCCTGGAACGAGGCAGCGGTCGGCAATACGACGAACGTGACCTTCACGCTGACCTGAGATGACCGCCGTGACCGACTACACGTCTTTAATCACAAGCGAGCACGCCAACAAGCCAAATTTCGTCGCGGTCGTGAATGCGCTTGCGAACAGCGTGGCGGCGATCACGGCGGTCGCTCAGTCGCTCTCGACGGACTTCGATCTGGACGCGGCGACCGGTGCGCAGCTCGACATCGTTGGCCAGTGGCTCGGCCAGCCGCGCGTGATCCCGAACGTCATCACCGTGGGGTTCTTCGGCTTCGCGGACACGGTCGGCGCCGCGACCTTTGGCGAGCTGAGTGATGCCTCGAAGGGCGGCCCCTGGTGGAACCTCGGCGAGTCATACACGTCGACGACGGTGCTTGGCGACACGCTCTACCGGCAGTTCCTGTACGCGCGGATCCTGCGCAACCAGTTCGATGGCACCTCAGCTTCGCTCGAGCTCGCGCTCGAGGACATCCTCGGCGTACCGGTGACGCTGCAGGACGGCAACAACCTCACGGTCAACATCACCGCGGGCGGCAAGGTCGACCAGGTGCTGCAGACCATCGTCCAGCAGTACGACATCCTGCCGCGCCCCGCGGGCGTCAACTACACCTTCAGCTTCCCGTAAGGGGAATCCATGACGACTTACAGCAAGCCCCCGGTGATGCCGGCATGGGGCGAGACAGCGACGCCCGTAACGGATCTCGAGTCTCCGGAGACGGCGCTTGGATCCACAGCCGGCGATGCCTTCGTAAAGGCCGGCTGGACCGGCACGACGACGCCGCCCGCGCGCCAGTACTTCAACTGGATCCTGAATTTCCTCGCGAACGCGGTGCGCTACTTCATGCAGCGCGGTGTCGTTTCGTACGACGCGGGCGAGACGTACCAGATCGACGCCACTGTCCTCGGGCCCGATGGGCTCCTCTATGCGTCGCTGACGAACGGCAACATCGGGAACACGCCGGCGAGCTCGCCGAGCCAGTGGGGCCCGATCCAGACGGTGACGCCGACCGGCGGCGACAACTCGGCCAACGTCGCGACGACGTCCTTCGTGCACACCGCAGTCGCGGGCCTCGCGCCGCTCGCTTCGCCGACCTTCACGGGGACGCCCGCGGCACCGACGCCGGCGACGGCCGATAGCACGACCAAGGTCGCGACCACGGCCTTCGTCCATAACGTCGCCGCGAGCCTCCTGACCCGCTACGAATCGGGCGAGCTCGCGGTGCTCTCCGGCACCCTCAACCAGTACACCGTCGCTCACGGCCAGGCCGCGGCGCCGTTC
>Ga0265326_10000170_pt1 | contig 33775 bp, 48 predicted proteins | sample 41424metaG_FD_192439 | JGI IMG/M metagenome (GOLD analysis project Ga0265326, IMG submission 192439) | Rhizosphere microbial communities from Carex aquatilis grown in University of Washington, Seatle, WA, United States - 4-14-24 metaG | ecosystem: Host-associated > Plants > Roots > Rhizosphere... | reverse complement strand
CACTTTGCAAGTGAATTCAACGTGTGAACTTTCTCCTTGAGGTCGTTCAACAACCCACGCTTTCCAAACATCTTTTTGTCTGCAACTGCACCAACGTACTCGTCTGCAACGTCGACTGCGTTGTCAATGACGTTCTGAACTTTCTGCTGCATGTACTGCGCGAGCTCTTCACGTATCACGCTGCGAAGCTCGTTGATCGTCGTTTTCATGAAATATAATTATTGTCTCATGTCGAAAATGTGCGATCAAAAAGTGAGTTCACAGTTTCAATCGAGATGAACTTTGAAACATTTGATTGGTAATCCTATATTACAATCTCGAAAGTTCATCTTGATGGAAATAAAAAGTTGAATAAATTTACACACTTGTGTTCGCAATTTAAATAACTCACGGGCCCAAGTGAACCCGTGAAGTTTCATACAGATTTTAATTTATGCAACTTTTCTTGGAGCGTATGCAAGTGGGTTCTTCTTTTTATAACTTTTCACATCTTTCATTGTGGGAAAGTCAAACAAATTTTTTGGAACTGTCAACCCAACATAGCCTTCATTCATTGGTTCGTCAATTGTGACGTACTTGCGTACACAATCATTTCCAAGATAAGTTGACATATTCTTTGATGAGTTTCATGCACAATTAATTATTTCAACGTATTCCAATTCACGTTAGAAACCTTCACAAAGTTGCTCACGATCGTTATCGTCTCACCAACCATCTTATAATATTCGTTCGAGCTTTGTAGCACTTTTGCACGAATTGCTTTGTTGATTTTTTTAACACGTGCGACGACCATTGCTCCAACACCCGATTTTTTGCTCGAACTATAAACAATGACATCACCAATTTTGACGTCAAAACCAAACACGTCTTTCGTGGTGATTTCTGACTTTACTTTTTTCCCTGAGTAAAACTCAGCACTAAATAGTCGTAAATCTTCGTTTGCAGCAATGTATGCTATGAAATTTTCCGTACACGCTCCAATGGCTTTTGGTATCATGCGTCGATGTAACCATGAATGTTGTAATGAATTTCTGTCAACAATAATCAACGTACCACATGCACATTTCTCGAAACTCGTTGTCATGACTTCCTTTTCGCTTTCGATTGTTTCAACCACTCGTCTCCTGGCGTGCGCTTCACTTCGACGAGCTCATACTCGACGACGTCATACTGTTCGGGATGATAATCATTCACCTGATTTGTCACGGTGTTTTTCTTTGTGAAGACGTGGCCAACAGACATATCACCGTATCCGGTGCAAACAAATCGAACGTTGTTATTATCTTTGATCTGAATTTTGTAAACGTTCATTTTTCAATCGCTTTCTCTCTGCGAGAACTTCGTCAGGATCACAGCCCAAGTCATGAACTTGCAAAATAACTGTGTTTGGCTCACACCCGTAAGCAAGTTCACTTTCAATTATTTCAATTGTCGCGGGACCACAACACATTGGACACTGATTTTCATTCGCTATTTGTTCAGTCATTTGATACATTATATCATAATCACAATAAAATTACACGTTTACGTCATATAAAGTTATCGATGTCTTTTTCGTATATCCTTCACATAATAAAATTAAACAATTTCATTCTTGTGTATAAGATAATTTCGTCCAAGTTCAACTATTTTCTGATCAACGTCTGCAACGTCACGAAATCTGATAAAACGGGGAAATCTTAACTTGCCGTCCTTCGAAAACAGATGGGTCGTCGCGACGTCGGGTTGTCCATTGCATTCCACGATGCGTCCTATAAACGACTGTGGGTCGAGCATCACGTCCGCTTGTACCTGCGACGTCATTGAGCCGCTGCCTATTCTTGTGATCACGCCTGTTTCGAACAAAACTTCCCACCCACCTATGCCTGTCTCTCTGCTTGTGCCCACGCGTCCCGCGTACACAGACACAATTGTGCCTTCGACGGTTAACACGGGTTTCAGCTTCCTCACCGCATCACTTCTGTCGAAAACATACGGCTCTTTGGGATCCTTTATCATAATTCCCTCGCTGCCGCTCTCTAGCAGCTCCGCATAATAATCCAACAACTCTTTCTCAGAGTTGATTTCTCGTGGAACTACGTACTTCACGTAGCCACTGTCAATCCTTTCGATAGTTTCCTTGACTGCCTTTGTGCGTTCAGAGAAAGGCACGTTGTTTTCCTGCTTCGCCCAGTCTTTGTAAGACATCGTGTCGAACACGTTGTACGTGACTTCAGCATCGTCCTTCTTGTTGACGCTCGACATGATGACGCTCGCCGCGGCGTTCCAATCACCCTCTTTACTACCGAGCATCTCACCGTCGAGCACCACGTCGTCAACGGGAGCGCTTGCGATTGCATCTCGCACCCTTTGACAAGTCACGATTTCTTTTCCGCTCCGACTGTACAACGTAACTTTACCTGCGTGCTTCACTGTGAGACATCGAAGTCCATCTAATTTGCAATCTGCTAAAATCGGGAATGAAATCTTTGAGACAATCTGTAAGCCCTTTTCTTTGTCGAGCTTCACCTGCAACTTCCCTGCCAATGCAACGTTGAAGTGTCGCACGACGCCAGGCCAAATCTTCTCAGAAGTCGACGCCTGAACGCCTACACGTAGGTTGCGAAGTATCATGCGCTGACACCACTTCTGCTGCTTCACGTTCATGTTCACAAATGCATCGGTGACGAGCTTTCGTGCTGCGTTTCCAGTAGCGACACGGGCGTCTAATTTAGATAAAATGTCAGTAAAACATTCAACACATGTATTGTCGTCCAATCGACACGTACCAGGTGGCGGCATCTTGAACTTGCTCACGCCAAAGTTAACGTATGGATCATCTACGAGATAAAATATCGTTCGAAGTAGATCACCAATTTCAGTCTTTGACGCTGATCGAAGAATGTCTTCCTTTGCGTTGCGTCCCTGCGCGTTTTCAAGTTCTTCAAGCCAATCTAAGACTGTTCTTTCCATACAATTATAATAACACACATAAACTAAAACGTACACTAATTTAGTGTGTATTCTGCGGCTTTGCCACACCATGTCGTTTTATGACACACAAATGTTTCACCAGTTTCAACAACACGTTTTACATCATATGTTGAAACTGGTGACGTGTACCACTCATTTTTACCTAAAATTGTGCCATTAGGCGATGGGTTAAGTGCAACAATTATGGGCAACGTTGTTTTATCGTATGTGTATGAACATTCAAACACGTCGTCAACGTAACATTGTAAACGTTTTAGTTCTAATTTCATAAGCTCATATTATAACATTCTCAAAATTATTACACTTTAAACGACAATTGCGTTGCAAAACTACAACGCACTGTCACATTCGTGAATTTGATTAGTTCAATGAATTCTTCTTGCAATCATCGCAAACGCACTCACACTCGTCGCAATCATCGTCTTCGTCGTCATACTCACCGTCGTAGAACGGCGAGAGCATGCGTAGAGCCTTGTGAGCCTCGTCAAGTATCTCATCCTTCTTGATACTAAACATAAACATGAGTTCATCTGTGAATTCTTCTTTTGTGCACTGATTATTTGCAATGCAATCATACAGTTGCTCTGCTAAATCACCGTTCGTAGATACACCGTCGGTAAATTCTTTGATAATCTTCTCAATCGCGCTAAGAACTCGTTCTTCTTTGTTTTCAGTCATAGTTTCACTCACCTTTCACGTAAAAAAATAACACACATGTTGATAACGTTACACTTTTTTCTTTTCAAGAAATTGTTTAAACGTTACACACATTATTAATGCGTCTTGTTTGCTCAAACGTGTTTTAATTTCGTCTCCCGCGTCATTCGTCTGTAATATTTCAATTTCTCCCGTTGCATCGTTCGTGATTAGAGTTATAACGCTACGTGCGACACGATCTTCAAATGATAGTTTTTTGATCCATTTACCGACATAGTCGTTAAGCCGATATAATTTCGCAACATTTTTTGTGATCATATAACCATATAATAATAGTACATTTTTTATTGGTGTTACACATCGTCGCAGTATATAAAGTTTTTAAATTGTGTAATCTTTCTAAGAATGTGATAAATTCATAATATGAAATATACACTCATCGTTGTCGACATGCAACACATGTTTCCCGCGTCGTCAAAGTGCTTGGACGCATGCAAAGACATAGTTCGTGCATTCATAAAAACGAACAATGACATTGTGTTCGTTGAATACGTTGGATGTGGACAAACGATTTCATCGCTCACCCGAGCGGCGCGACTTACACGTAACGCACATTACGTCTATAAAGACAAGTGTGACGGGAGCAAAGAAATCAATGAGTGTGTCACAAAGAACGCACTTTCAACAAATTTTGTAGTGTGTGGCGTCAACACAGGTGCATGTGTGTTAGAAACAGTTGTTGGACTCACTTATTATTCAAACAAACTATACATAGTTGAACCTGGATGTGCTGAACACGCGTTTACATATAAAGTTGATGACATTATAAAAGATGTCAAGGGAACAAACAAAATTTCAAATATGATTGAGCTATACAATCTATTGCGATCTAATCGTTGTAATTCTCAGGAAGCGTGTCTTTAGTCCTATTCATCGTGCCCATGAGCGACGAAATGACGTTATCGTTTGACAAAGAAATCGTTCTCACTTTTTCAATGACTTCTTCCCTGGACATATTTTCAGAGTTTGCAACGTTCACCAAGTGACGCAAACTCGTGTTTATCGACTTTAGTTCGTTAATGCACTGTTGCATGCAACGAACATACAGGCGCTTTCCATATTCATCAACTGCGTTTTTAATCGGATTTTGTTCCAAACACCAACTCGGTAGCTTTTCGTTCAGATTTTGGCTCATCGATAGTAATTTCCTCTTCTAAAACAACTTTACGTTTCTTTTTATTTGTGACTTGAACGTCAGGTTCAATTTTCTTTTCGACAGGTAAACACTTTAAATACGTCACCTCGTCAGGTGCCAAGCAACCCATGCTTTGGCACAAAGCACATAATTCGTCGTACGATTTTATTCCACGATTTAAGATAAAATCGTTTAGTGATATTTTTCGCCGCCGCAGCAAATATGCAAGCGTTATTTTTGGCGTGTTCTTTAAAACGTACTGCATACAATAGATATTGTAAGCTACGAACGTTTAAATGAACTCGCGTACATCAATTCTCCAACACAATCTTGAAATGATGCTGACCTCGAGACGAGCTCGCATTTAGATTGTTTGATGGGTAGTATGTCCTCTCGTATTAGGCGATCTGTTATTTTATTCATTCCTCGAAGGACATAGTTTCTTACAGAAGAGTGATTGAGCGGGTATCCTCGAGACGTCATCGTTGTGGCAATTTTTCGATAGTCAATTTCAACTTGTTTTTCCGTCATGATAACTTTCTTTCTCTAATTGCGTCAAATATTTCTGGGTGCATGATTGGGCGAGTTGGTGACATCACGCGATGATTTTCTCTTAAATCAACACACAATGTGACAATAACTTTCAAGATTATGAGTTCAACGATTAAAATCAGTGCTAATAATGCAGTGCAAATTACAATCAATACAGTCATACTGTTTCTTTTAGTTGGTAGTCATTTTCATCAATATTTTCGTCTATTCCAAATCTTAGTCTAAGAATTGCTGCTTCCTTTGGAGACAGCTCGTTATTGAGCATGTTATCGATAATCTCTAATGCTTGCATGTTCGCAACGTTCTCAAAGGGATCATCGTTACTTAGAACTCGATCTTCAATTGTCTCTTCCTTAGAATAGTCTCCCTTCACCGGAGACTGTAACGATATCGTGCCACGTCCTGAGTGTAAAATTGCGTTTGCAACGACTTTGCTGACGTGACTGTCTGCTATTATTTCTTCCATCGTTGGTTCATGTCCCAATTCGTTGTGCAACTTTTCAGTTGACATTATCAATCGCTTCTGTCCATTGACAGCGTGTGCAGGTAAGCGAACAGTCCTACGTGTCTGTGAAATGAACTGTCCAATTGCCTGTCTGATCCACCATGACGCGTACGTTGAAAACCGAAAACCCTTCGTGTGATCAAACTTGTCTAATGCTTTCATTAATCCAAGATTTCCCTCCTGGATCAGATCCATCATTGAAATTTCATTGTTTCGATTGTACGTCTTTGCTATTGAGACGACAAGTCGTAAATTTTTCTCTATGAGCTCTTTTCTTGCTCGTGGTGATTTTGTTGAATTGTATTGTTTAAATAGTTCTACAAGTTGTTCATGTTTTAATCGAGGAATGCACTGAATGCGTTGAACGTAATTTTTGACTTCAGACTGACGTTTAAAGTTTTCCATGTTGTAATATCATGATAATATCTTTCGCGTGTAATTACACCAGCACGCAATATAATTTTTCAAACAAGATTTACACAATAAGTTAAATTTGCTATAGGGAGTGGCGTGACAGCGAATCGGATTATAACTGCACATGAAGAGTTAGACAACAGCGGCGTTGTCGCGCATTCAAAGCTTGATGAACTTGCGGAAATGCAGCTCGTTGTCACGTCGGGATCGTTTGGTAATTCGCGACAATTGGTGCGTGGCGTTGGTGTAAACATTGTAGACGATGGTGAATTTCTTACTGTTTCTGCGCAAATGTCGTGGATGGAAGTACCTGTCGCAGGAGCAAATAACACGTTTATTTTGCAACATGTTCCTTCACCTGCAATGGCGCTGATGTTTTTTGTAAACGGCGTTCTTCAAACACAAGGTGTTGACAACGATTACACTTTGACAGACAATATTGTAACCATTAAATATAGTTGTAAATCTAACAATATTGTGGCAACTTATCCATGGTGATTACATAGATATTTTTAATGAGGGAGAGTGCACATGACGCGTACATTCATAAGACAAGACGATCAGATATCACAATCAAATTTATATAACGACAACATCGTGCCGTCACTGGCGAACCTTGTGACAGCCGCAACTAACATTCAGGACGATCTAAACTCGTTGCGTTCTGTTACGTCATATCTTAAAGATCAACAGGTCGGTAATTGGTACGACACGCTTGCTGTGCCTTCTACATTTGAGGGTGGTGTTGCACGTGGTGTTGATAACCTAAACCAAGACTTACACGACCTTGAACACAAGCGTATACTTCGTTACGTCGCGGTTTTACCTGATTTAGCAGTTCCCGCAGGAGCAAACTACGTTATAGTTCCCGCAGGTTCTTTACCATCGAACACTGTTGCCGCAATTGACAACGTAACAACGCTTGGTACCGTCGTTGCGCATAGCACCGCTTTTGGTACTGCAACACTTGCGATGGTGACAGGTTCAACTGCAATCGATCCAAAAAACTTGTGTCAAGTAGTTGATTCTGTTACACGACAACCAGTACTTGACGCAAACAATAATGATATTTTTGCTCTTGCGCAGTGTGAAAGCACAGTCGATGGTTCAACAATCAGCGGCGTAACACCAAATAGGGTACAACTTACATTCGTTATAATAGACACATCCGCAGGATCGCATGTCTTGAAATTAGCGCCCATTAGTGCAATCGCTGGTAAATCGGTTGACGTTCAATGGGTTGAACGTGTCGACATGTTGACATTGAGCGAGCAAGACTTCCTACGTGGTGCAATTGTTGACGTTGCCGGCGCAACAACAATCACTCGACAGGTTGCATATGACAACCAAGGAACGACGCCTGTTGATCTAAACACGAACGCAACTCTTGACCTAAATTCTGCGGGTTTATTTTGGGAGGTTCGTGACCTTGCTGAAGCGACATTATTCAGAGTTACAGATGGTTCAACCGGTGGCACGTCAACCGTTACAATAGCAAGCGACGTCGATACGTTGAACGTCAATTCAGTCACGAACAACGTCATCGCAGGGTTACACGTACGCACAGGTGGCGCAAAACCAATCAATGTCGGTGTCACTGACGGCGTGATCAACACGACGGCAGGGAACCTTGAAATTCAAGCTGCGTCAAACTTGTTCTTGGAAGATGCACATCAGGCGGGTTCTTCGTGGACGGTAACGACAGGACTGCAACTGTCGTCTGCAACGAGTGAATGGACCGCGTACAAGGCTGCTTTTGGTGAAGTGTCATTGATGGCGGCACTTGATCAAGCGTTTGCTCACGTAACTCACAACAAATTAACATATGTTGTTCCTGCAAACGTTAGTGCAGGAACTGATGTCACAACGTCGTTCGGTGATCTTAGTCTTGCAAGTGATTTTACTGCAAATTATGATCTATATTTGAACGGAGTTCTGTTACAGGGTAGCAATTCGTCATCGAACATCGATGGCAACGATTATTATCCTGGAAGTAACTTGTCTCTTGGAAAAATCAAGTTTGCGTTCAAACTCAAGGGCACTGGAGCAAACCCTGACGTACTAACAATCGTCAAATACGTCTAAATTAGTTTTAGACAAAAATCAACGAGGTTTCTTTTGAAACCTCGTTTTTGTTTAATTCTAAAATAGAGAAGATATCAAATTCTTTTAATTAGTCTCACGCAGGCGTTGAAAAAATCATTCTCATTGTGAGATGAATATTCAATGACGTTTCCAACAGAAATCTTGTACCCATCTAGCACACCTTCAATTTTTGCGTTCTGAACGACTTTCAACAATGCAAATTCCACTGACAAACGAATTGGTTGTGAATGACGATAATCAGAAAACAATCTGTAAAACGCATCAATTGTTTTTTCCATGAAATCAATATATCATATCTTCAAAGAATTTACACTTTTGTCGCACGTTTAGTTCGCTTCGCAATCGGATTACCTGGGTGCACACCCGCAGTTCTTCCTGCTGGTCGCCTTGTGTCTTCGTCAACGTCATCTGTGGTTTTTTCTACAGATATTTCTTCTACAATTGCATTTTTTAAAGTCACTAACTTTGCTTCTTCTGCGTCTTTCATTCTTTTTACTGTGTCCATCGAGCGCTTATACGCAACTGACATTCCTGCTGCAGCAGTTTGAGAACTTTGTTCTGATAACTGCATGTTCTCAAGAATATTTTGAGCTCGAGCAACGTATTTCACAATTATCGCCTGTACGGCAGTGATTGACGAAAAATCATCAATCTTCATCCGTCCTTCATCAATGTCTTGTTTCAACAAATCGACGAGCGCACCAATCTTTTTGATTGCATCACCCAATACTAATTTTGCACCTTCGTGCATCTTTTCAGCTTTTTCAGCATTATTGAGCATATCTTCAATGTTTGCTCCAATTTCGTTTGCCGTATAAACTTTTACTTCTGAAACAACTTGTGACAATTCGTTCATGAAATATTAATAAGCTAAGACGTTTCATTTGTTCATTCATGAAATATTTTTAAAACATAACATGCCAATTACACCTGATAGATTTCCTGGTGAAAGGGAAGACGAAAGTTTACTCATCGATCCAAGTGTTGGACAACCAACGACACCGGGCGAGGTGTGTTACACGTCTGGAAGTTTCTTGTTTAATGAGAATGGAACGGTGCGTGGGTTAGGTGGATTTGATGCTACGCTACATGACGGGCTCAACACGTTTGTGCACGATCCTGTCGTCAATGTGACTGACGTCTCATATTGTTCGTTTGGAATAAGTTCAATGGACGTTTGGTCAGACGCAACGAGAACTACAAAGCTTCAACATTATGATGTTGCGTACTCTGGAACTTACATCGACGTCATGACTTCAAGTCTTTACACGACAGGTTCACTCGTTGAGCAAATCGTTGACGTGCCAACGTATGATAATAAACATCGCATCACGTCAATTAATAGAAAAAGGGTTGTGTAATGTCATTACAGGTTGTGCAAGTTGTCATCAATGATGCGTCGAACAAGACGATAACAGGTGTGTACGATTTTGATCGTGCATGTGGAGGTGTATTGATACCGCCAAGTGGGCCAACAATGCCTGTGTCTGCATCTGCGGGAGAAGTTTTCTTTAACACGACAAATCTTGCGTTGTACAGACGAAACGATAATAACGTTTCTTGGGATGTTTTGACACAAATTTCTTCGTCATTGACAGCAACAACGCATGAAACTTTGCGCCAGTTCATTCACCTAGCGAATGACGGCCCTTACGATGGGTTTTCAGGATGCGTCATGGACGTTGGACCGACACCATTTCCTACATCAAGTATTTGGTTTGTTGACACAACACGAACAAAAAAAATCATAGAAACTCACATTGTTTACAACGCAAATATGACACCTTCGACGACACAATATAAAATATATGATATTGATGGGGTGACAGTGTTATCGACGTTGACTGACACAATAAGCTATAACGGCATATTTGAAGTCAGTAGAACAAGAACTCTTTCATAGAAAAGGAAACAAAAAACAATGTTAAATGGGCCAGCAGCACTATTAGTAGACGCATCAGGTAATGTAATCAATCAATCAAATCCATTACCTGTCACTTTAGGCAATTCTGTTACTGGAAGTGTTACCGTAACAAACTTTCCTACAGTGCAACAAGTAACTGGATCTGTTGTCGTTATAAACGAGACGACAGGTGTGCAGAAAGTTGCAGGAAATAATTTATCTGGATCAGTTGCTGACCCAACGAACGGTCCATTACTGGTTGCAGGTGTTGATGCAAATGGCATTGTTCGAACAATGTTGGTTGATGCAGGCGGGCGTCAAGTTATTGAATATCAATCGTCATCATCATCTGCGGTGACATCAATTGTGTCAGCGATTACGAACGTAACGTTACTCGCAACGAATAATTCGCGCTTAGGTGGTACAGTATATAATGACAGTACTGCCGCAATGTACCTAAAATTAGGTATAACTGCGACTAACGCTAACTTCACTGTAAAAATTATGCCACAAGGTTATTATGAATTACCTACTGGATATGTTGGACGTGTTGACGCAATTTGGGCGGCAGCAAATGGCAATGCGAGAATAACAGAATTGACGTAGGAACAAATGCCATTATATCCTGCAACAAATAATAATTTTTTGCAGTCAACGAGCGTTACCGTAACGGCAAACACGACGACGACATCTACGACTGCTGTGACACTGATGTCGTCGTCAATCACAACATCTGGTGGTAAATTAATTTTACAGTTCGCTGCGTCATGTTCAAATACGACTGCAAACTCAAACATAATGTTTCAACTTCTTGTTGATAATGTTGTGCAGGAAGCGGCCGCGGTACGTTATGTTAACGCTCCTGCGGTCTCAAGTGCGCTACAAGTTGTTATAACTTCATTAACAGCGGGTGTACACACTGTTTCAATCAATTGGTACGTCAATTCAGGAACAGGACAAATTAGGCCAATCGCGGCACCAACAGCAGAATTTGCAACGTTGATAATAATGGAAGTACTAACATGACGTTATATGCGTACAGCATTTTAGGTGCTTTTCCCAATAAAGTGGTGTGTCCTGACGCTTTACAACAACAAATCAAAGCACACATACAAACGATTGATCACATTGACACGTGTGGTGACGATTGTAACATCTATTTTTCAGACGTCTTGTCTCAATATGATAAGGCAATACTTGATCAAATAATTGTTGTACATCAAGGAACTGAACCAATTTCATACTGTCCAACATGTGGAAAGCCATTGTGACACTTCAACTGCGAACTGTAAATTTTGGACGTAATCGAGCAAACGCAACAGGTTCTGTTGGCGTTGGTTATTTTTTACAAGACACGAACGGCAACGTTGCAACCCAACGAACGACTGACAACGTGTATCAGTCGTTGCCTAACAGTGGAATATATTATGCAAACATCGATTTTCCTGACGCGTTTCGAGGCGCAGTTGTGTGGGATTGTGGAACTACGTTTCAGACAACGTCTTACGCAATTGAAGAATACAACGTTGAAGCGAATGATCCACGTGTTTTACAAACGTTGCAATCACTAACGGGATCTATTCAAACGCTCATCGACGTATCTGTCGGGCGGTGGAAAATTCAAAACAATCAAATGATATTTTTCAGCACTAACGACGACACGCCTATCGCGACGTTTAACTTGTTTGACGATCAAGGTACACCATCGAGCGAAAACGTGTTTGAGCGCAGGAGAGTGTAAGATGGTCGCAAAGCTCATCACGCGTGGATTTGGCAAAAATAGTTCACCCATAACGTCAGGAATGGGGGGATTTTTTGCTGTTATCGCTGAAACAAGTAGACGAGTGATTAGAGCGGGTAGATCCGCAGCAAAACGCACAATTGAAGAAATTACAATTTACATGAAACTTTTACGTGTGAACGGTGAGAAAATTTTGTCAAAAGTAACAAGTCAAACGTTAGCATTCGACGAGCAAAAACGAGTTGCCATCAATCACGTTGAAACAAAGAAAACATTTGACGATGTCAAAGTAAACGTAAAGCGTCATACTTAATAACAATGGAAGATGTTGTCTTTGACATTTCTGAAAAAAATCAGATAGATTTTGCTATTCACGTTGAAGGAGCAAACGCGTCGTCATCGAATGCAAGGTTGGTGTGTGAGTGTGGTGATGTAATGTACGCATTTCCTGGGCGTGCGATAAGTGAGTTAAACGTCGTAAGATTTGACATTCCTGAAATGAATGATCGATTAAAAGCGGGTAAGTACAATTGTAAAGTCGAAGTATTTGTAGAAAATCGTTACTTTACTCCTGCTGAGTTCGTTGCTGAATTCAAGAAAACAGTCAACGTAGTTGCAGAGGCGATCGTAAAACAACCTGTCACAAAAAACGACGTCAACGTGACAGCAAATGTAATCAGAAAAAAGTTAGCAAACATTGACAAAAAGATTTCACGGTAGCAAATCTCTTGTCGACGTCGGTTGCAAACCTGTGCCAATTCGTGCAGCAACGCCTTTTTTACCGTCTGCTGCAGGATGTGTCGTATTTTTGTCTGTCTCACCATCTCTAATAAAACCCAAATACAACAACGCGTCTTCAGGACGCAGTGTATCGTAATCAAATGGTTGTCCTGGAGTATTGGGTTCTGACATTCCTGTGATATCGATGTCGTACGCGTAGGGCGCATTTGTCAAGTCGGTGGGATCACCATAATAACTCGTTTTTACGGGCTCTTCTTCTGACAACGCTTCACGAATGATATTACGAAGATTTTTTATTGACGTTTTCATTCTTCGTCCAAGTCTATGTCAGACGCCATTCCACGTTTATCACCCAATTTTTCAGCGTCATCTTTGCTCACCGGCTCACCGCTGTCAGGCATCCATCGCCCGGGCACCCAAGCTTCTTCGTCGAGCTCGTCGTCTTTTTCAAGAGACGCAGACTTTGGTAATTCATTTGGCAAGTGTCCAAACACGACTTGATCATCGTCCCCATGAGCAATTACTTGTCCTGAGCGCGCAACGAGACTTTCATGAATTATCTTACGTAACGTTTTGATTGTGAGACGCATATGATTAAGTATCATCGGCATACGTGTCAGTGTCGTCTTCGTCCTTTAGATGCCTGAATTTACCTGCTCGTACTACCCACTCTAAATATCCCTTTACGTTCTTGTCACGCGTTGAGATGTATTCATCCCTGTTCAACGTAATTTTTAGTTTCTTTGCGAGCTTTTCGCCCTCTGCCCAGGCGCAAAGTTCTTCGTCTATGACATCTACGCGGTGGGAAAAGTTTTTAGCCTTGTCTGACGTCTTTTTTGCGTTGTAACCACGTCCAAAGCGAGCGTTTGGTTTGCTATCGCCAATCAACATATGACCGGCTTCGTGCAACATCAGGTGAAGCATTTTTTGTGGCAAAAGCCGTGTATTCAATATCATTTCACGTGTTGACTGTTCAAACGTGCCACCAAGTTCTTTGGCATTTAAAATGACTTTGATACCTTTTATGTTACACCAATCAATGACTTCTTTGATACCATCAATCGCAGTTAAATCATTTTTTAGTAAAATTGACGATAAATGATTGTCGTGTTTTTTCGTAAACCTATCAACGTGCCTCTGACGGGCTCGAGAACGCCACAAGTCAACGTTGAACGACGACGGCATGCTTCCAAAACATAATTAGGAAGCAAAATTATTCTATCACTCATTTAATGAAATCCAATGTCGCGAACAATTTTTGTATTCTTCTGACGTAAATTCACGCCAATCGGGCTGACCCGGCCAGGGATCATATCGTTGATAAATCATGTAGAAACCAAGCCAAATGATGTAATCATCACCCAAACTTCTTGGCCACCATGCAAACCGCTTCACTTCACGTGTGTCACCAATCTTTGGTTTCTTGTAACGTCTAAATATCACTTGTGCACCTCTACAATCAAATCACTACACTTTTTCTGTATCTGCCTCGCGAGCTCAATTTTCTTTGTACCCGATTGCATCAACTTTGCCCACTGTGAAACACGCAGTTCACCAGGAAGTTCTTTGACGAACGTATAAAGGTTTTCTAATTGTAATTCTGAAAGATCTTTTGCGTCCATCGTGAGAAGGTAATGTGTGATGCGCTCAATGCACACGTTGTGTTGTTCTTGACCAAGCTTCTTGAACTTCTTACGCAGCTTTTCGTAATCTTTTGCGCAAATGATGTCCTCACCGGTGAGGCGATTGTCTGTTTTCTTTGCAAAAGCCTGGAACGCGATTGTTGCTTCGACTCCTATGAAACCCAAACACATGTGATAAAAGACGTCGCTCTCAGGCGTGTCGATCAACTTCGCATTCTTGAGAGCATTGTCGAGCTTCTTCCAGGACCTACGAGAGACAGTCACTTTGTCCTGTTCAACGTTCTTCTCGGGATCAAGGAATTTTGCGTTGCACTGAATGAACTCAATCGTTGTTTCACTGACGTCACCGCCGAATGCATCTGTACGACGTGCCCAGGTGATCCAATCGTCAACTGTGGGATTTAGGTCAACCACCCAAAACCTATCGAGGAGCGCAGGATCAATTTCGTTCACTGTGTACTGTGTGTCTGCATTGATAGCAACGTAAACTCGAGTTCCAGGATGTAGTTTATTTCCATTCAACCCACGATCAAGTGCGAGCTCAAAAACGCTTTGCATGACCTCAATTGTCGCTCGATTGAGCTCATCGAAAAATAATAGCTTTGGTGCTTCACATGCGCTGATCAACCAATCGAGTGGTAGAAACCTTGTCGTCTGCCCATTTCTATCGGGCATGCCGATGATGTCACCTTCAGTTTTTTGTGCAAGGCGCTGGTCGATGACGTCTTCTTTTTTGAAACCCATTTCATGGGCAAGCATTCGAACGACGTCCGACTTCCCAATTCCGTGATTTCCTCTGACCATCACACTTTGTTCAATGGGAAGCAATTTTGCTACTTCAACGAATGATTTGATACTCATCTGTGTCATAGTGTTGTTTTAGTATATCACTTTTGTTGATTATTTACACATCTTCAAGTTTTTCTTGTCGTTTTTGTCCCACTTGTACCCACCGCCCATCACACCTGGGCCTCCACCAAACGAAAACCCACTCGGCCCTTCACGTCCTGAACCCATTCCTGATCCACCGCCACCTGAACCTGCGAATGGGTGTGTACCGTGTGAACCGCTACGTGCACCACGTGTGAACCTTGGTGACTCTCGTGGAATGAACTTCAATCCAAGTGATACAAGTTCATTCTTTATTGTTTTCACTAAAGCAGTAGGCGGGAGAGCGTTCTTGATCTTTCTTTGCGAATAATCAACGTTGTGTGCGAGCGCTTGAAGTTCAACAGTTGTGAACGAAAATTCGTCATTGTCGACCTTATATTGGATGAATTCTTCAACTGACGATAACTCATCTAAATCTTTGAATTCTTTCACGCTTTTTTCAAAAAGCTTTTCAACAACATTTGTAAATTCTTTTATGGTTGAATTGTGTTTGATACGTTTTTCGTACTTTGCCGCTAAAGCTTCTGCTTTGGGAGAAGTTTCAGCCCACGACGTGAAGACATCAGCAAAGTCTTTGTCATTAATGACTTCATCATCACACACTTTTGCGAACGGTTCAATGATTGAAGCACCTATCACGCGTGCAGTGTCGTACACCGTAGCTGTTTCATCCACATATGCACTGACGTCAACGTACGCAGTTTCAGCAACCCACCCACCAAGCGAACCATCGGGATTAATGTGACGATGTGCAGGAACTTCGTCTTGGTCGAGACAAAATTTGAATTGACCAAAGACGCGTTGATTTTTATCACCGTCGTTTAGGTAATCAAACACATGCGTTTGTCTATGCATATAGACATATTACCACAGTTTATCTAACGTTTAATCCAATTTTCTGCTGCACAAATTAATTTTTCGTGCGCATTCACAAGCACATTTTTCCAAGGTTCATTGTGAAGCGGTTTCAACTTCATGTCAACAGTCAAAAAATGCCATCGTTTTGGCCGGCCAAGCATGAGCAAATTTGGGTTCAAAGTCAAATAGTCATCCCCTCGTGGGATGACTATTCTTGTCAATTCGAACATAAACCATGAAATCATAATATCACAAAAATGTAAAAAAGACACATTTGTGTTATATTTGTCACATGGTGAAAGTACGCCTCACAAAGTCACACTTCATTTGTTACGCAATTTCACAACATGGTCCATTGACGGCTGAAGAGTGTTTGTACCACGCACACATATTACAACATGGGTCGTTGGTGGGTTACATGTCGTCTTCGAACTACGAATATTTTTTGAACAGTGGATTTTTGCGACAAACGCTCATTGAAAGCAAAGGAAAAGTCCAACGTGGCTTCACGAAAACCGGTCGCAAACAAATGCGACAAACGTTCGTGAACACGCAAGTTGGTGAAAAGTGGGCAAAAGAAGTAACAATGTGCTTTGAACGTGCAAGGGAACACATAAATCCAGATGGTTCAATTGGCATGACAAATTTAGAAAAATTAGATCCAACAATATTTGCAAACAGGAGCATTTTTTATATTGACGACGACAATTACGTTCCTGTGAATTGTAAAAAATCAAAAAACGTGGTATAATAATTGTATGTACGAAAGCGTTGAGACAGAGTTCAACCTCGACAAACACCTCGTGAATTTGCTACGACACGTACCATTTTACGCAGAGATTTCGCGTAACATTCACAAGATACCGTGTGAAACAATTGAAACTGCAGGTGTATTGTATAACAAAGAATTAGATGAACTACAATTGTTGTGGTCGCCAACGTTCTTTAAAGCGCTTCAGCCTCAAGAAATCATGGGCGTCATCGTTCACGAATTCTATCACATCATAAATGAACACATCTTCACTCGTATGCCTGACAAAAAGTGGCACATCATTTGGAATTATGCGACTGATTTGGCTGTCAATTCGATAATTAAGACGACAAACGACAAAAACATACAATTACCAAAAAGTGCACTAATTCCTGGTGCAACGATTGCAGGTGATCCTGCGCTTGTTGAGCTTGTGAAGAAATTCCCACCGCTTCAAGCAAGCGAATGGTACTTCGAAAGATTAAAAAAAGAAATCGAAGATTGTTCTGACAACGATGCGTGTGATGGTGATGGCAACGTAAAAGGAAGCAAACCAGGTCCGGGCGCGCCCGGAAAGAACGGTCTCAAGGGAAAAAAAGGTTCAGGATCTGATTGTGACGAAAATGGTAATGGTGGTTCTTCTGACGATCAATCAGGAAGCAAAAATGCATCACAAAAAGGTTTACTTGGAAAACAGCTCGACAATCATTCTGGGTGGCAGGATGGTAACTCGGATGATGGTTCAGACGATAGGACAAAAGCAAAAGTAAAGTCGATCGTTGAAAAAGCAATTCAACACGCAGACCAAACGACAAACGGGTGGGGGAACATACCTGCTTCAGTTCGAGACGAAATTCGTCAAAGAGTGTCTCGAACAATCGATTGGAGAAAAGCTCTAAAACAATTTGTTGGATCACTCGCAACCGGTGGGCGCAGTTCAACTATCAAAAAACTAAATCGTAAACAACCATACGATCATCCAGGCGTCAAAAGAAATCGCACTGCAAAGTTGTTAGTCGCAGTCGACCAAAGTGGAAGCGTTGACGATGATTTGTTGTCATATTTCATTGCAGAAATATTGAGCTTGACGCGCAAAGTCGAAGTTGACTATGTTCCATTTGACTGTGCTTTGGACAGAAAACAAATCATCACCCTTCGAAAGTGTGCAAAAGTAAAGTTGAAGCGCGTGAAGACGGGTGGCACGAGCTTTGACGCACCCACAGAATTGTTCAATGATCCAAAAAATCGTGGAAGGTGGGACGCCTTGATGATTGTTACAGATGGTGGCGCGCCCAAGCCAAAATCGTGTCGCAAAAAACGAGCGTGGGTTTTGATGACAGGTGACAAACTTGCATTCGACTCGAATGAAACAAAAATCTTCATCAAGAAGTGTAAATGACGTATGTAAGTGATAGCCTGAAAAACAGGAGATAAATTATGCTGGTGTATGGCACAAAAAGCACAAAAGAAATAAATGAAATTGACACTCGAAATCTTGAAAATAAGCTCACAAGTAACGATTTCGCCGCACTTTCATTACTTGGAATTGGTTTTGGGTTTTTAGTTTGTGCAGTTTTACTTTTTACTCGTGTGGTTTTAGGAGCATTTTAAATGTCAAATTTAGTAATCGATTTTCAAAATCCCGGGCCAACAAAAGACGCGCTGATCAAGAACACATGTGATCTGATCAAGAAAAACCCATTTTGCACGGTGTCTGAAGCACAGAAGTTCATTTGTGCACTTGATGTAGCTTTTCACGACATTGACAATCAGGTGAAGGCACACAATGATGCAAAGCGTGACATCACAAATGATGAGCGAAAAATGCCGTGTGACGGAAAGTCAAAGTAACATGAAAATTTCATTAGACGTAATTGCAAATGAATACACATATGAAAAAATGAATGAAATATGTGATGCGCTTCGTTGGCGTTTGCAACGTATCACCGCCGCACCGAGTGAAAAAGTATTAACACGTGTTAATATCAACGGAAATATGGTGTACATTGTTGGACATGGTGATTGTTTGGCGCCAAATGCTGAATGGCGACCAGTAATTGAATTGGACGAAGTTTGATGTCAAATATAAACTTTCTTAGCGGTGTGCGTGTTTACCTAAGCGGTCCCATGGATTTTGTTGCTTCGCGTGAAGAAGAGGCAGAAAACGGGTGGCGAACACGCATGGGGGACTTTCTGAAGGCACAGGGGTGTGTTGTGTTTGACCCGTGGAAAAAGCCGTCATTGCGTGGATTTTTAGGTTATGGGAAAGAAGGTGTTAACACAACGTGCGATCTAAGTCGTTGGACGTTTGAAGATACACAGGCGGGTGCAGAAGTTCGTGGTGAACTTGTGTTGAAGTATAGAGAAACAATGCATGTCGACCTACGTATGGTTGACACATGTGACATTGTGATAGCTCGATGCCCGACAAATATCTACAGCGTTGGTACTCCTCATGAAATATCGCTCGCAAGGCAACAGCGAAAGCCAGTGTTGTTCGTTAGCCCACCAGTTGAGTACACGGCATATGAAGAACTAAAAGACTACGTTAAGGACGACGAAAAAGGCAGCGAATTGCTTCAACGCTTTGTGAAAGAAATTCCTTTAAAAGTTAATCCACATGGCATTCCTTCATTGTGGTACATACCGCTTGTGGGCGGAGAGAATTTCTTTGATGGATTTGGATTTAGTGAGTTCAAATCACAATTCGCGTGGAAAGACAACGTAGAAGACTATAGAGAGGCAAAATTACCACCCACTCGCCCACTGTTACCTTTTTTGATATCACTAAGACACACGCTTCCCAAAAAATGGAACTCCAAATGTAAACAATACGTGTGTAATGATGACTTTTTATTGTGGCAAAAGTCTAAAATGTGATGTATATTTACGTTCTCTTTAACAAGAAAGGTTATCCCCTCGTGGGATGACATGAATTGTTGTACAAGTTAAACAAGATTGATTAATCTTAAACAAATGATCCTAACGTTTAAAGTCAAACACAAGTTGCAACTTGATCATTCTCTTTTTGAAAATGCAGTCAAGGTTGCACAGTTTGCTATTGAACACGGTTCTTGTTCAACAAAGTCTGTCAAGCAATTTGGATTAAAATCTGAGATTGCAAATCAAATCATCAGAAAGTATGGAAAAAGTAAAACGATCAAGAAAGTTAATCCAAAGAAAGTCAAATTAACCCTTCCTGGACAGAATGTCAAAGTTGATCTCAAGAACAAAACAATTCGACTTCCTTGTCTTAAAAGTTCTTTCAATTTTTGGTTTCGCACAGACTTCACAAAGGTAAATCAGATTGAACTTGACAAAGTTTGGGCATACGTTCAAGTCACAATTCCTGATGTTGAAGTGATGAAGTCACAGAATTTCGTTGGTATTGATTTAAACTCGACTTCACATTCAATTGTTGTTGCAAATCCTTCAACGGGCAAAGTCAATCAAAGACAACTCTTGATCCTTATCCCGTCGTGGGATAAGAAATTCAGATACGTTAGTGTTACATTCGAAAATAGGAGCAAATCATATGTCAGACAATATCACCGCAGTGCCTTTCACACGAAACCCAGTCGTAATGTGTAAAAAGATGCCACCTGCACCCAAAAACGATTGGATACAAAAATTATCAAAAACTGATGCACACACAAAAGAGTGTCAACTTTACAAATCAGAGGCTTCGACTGAAGCTGAACAGCCAACGACTAACGATCAGTCGTGACATTGTCAATGTAGGGAATTGACGACGTGCACTCAAGCGATAAATTTTGACTATTTGTCAATTCAGGTTGCGTCAATTTTCCACTACTGTCAATGAATTTTACAGTTACGCAGCCTTGACTCGTTGTTGAATTTGCCTCATTATATAAGCGACCGTAAACGCGTTGTTCATACACATCTCTAATAAATCCGTAATGCGTTCTTGAGCAATATTGCTTTGTGTATTCAGGTAACACGTTGTGTACACCGTATTTTGACCCGCGTATTACGGGTGATACAAAAACTACGCCAAATGTATTAAATCTAAAACTTGAAAAGTGATTTGTTCCTTCAGTTCGTTCTCCGCTTATTTTACACGTATTTACATCACCAAATCCATATAGAATTTTTGCATAATCATTTTGTGTAGGATAAATTTGATTAGACGTAGTGTTTCCAAAAAAATCTTCAACCAATATTAACGTGCCTGGTGTGATGTACGTCGCGTCTGACGTACCATTTTCTCGGATAAAAAATCCGTTTACGTTTGTTTCTGGTATTGATAGGAATGTTGTTCCGGACAATACAGTAGAAACTGTAAATCCGCTTGATATATTTTGTAATCGTTTTGCAGTTGAGTAGTGTTGTTCATAAGGAAATGACTTAGTCCATCTATAATCAAGCACAGGAACTACAGATGCACCGATGTCAAACGTTGCAAGATTAACACCATTTTGTGTGTATAATGCACCGCCGTTTAATTTTAAACACTTTGAGAAATCAGGTAATAATGTATCATAAAATCTTTCGTTATAATCTGGTATGACGAACATTCTTGAAACGTTTTTTGGTGTACGTTCAAAAAGTGGTTGCATGTTAAAAGATTTTGAATTTGTGTCAGAATTATGTTGATTTTCAGAATTATATATTGATGTTTCGACCGTTCTGTTTCCGAAAATAAATTGTGAAGATTTATCAAAAGACTGTGCACGTTGAATTATGCTGCCTGTTATGTATCGATCAGTAATTGTTCCCACATATTCGTCTCTGTTCATTGTTTCAAATTGATCAACGGTGGGATCATTACAAATGATATCGTTTATGATGGGTGATGAATAATTTTCAATTTTATGAAATTCTTTATCATTTTTTATATATGACCCATATAACGTTATATTGATTGTTCCGCTAATCAATTGCACGTCATCAAATCTATTTGCTATGTTACTTGTTACGAACGAGCTACCGCTAACAGCGCTTCCAGACGCGTACCACCATAAATTTCCATAAAATTTTGGACGTGTTTTTGACACGCTAAAAATCAACTTGTCACCCGGATACAAAAGATATGGACTTTGCACTGTTTTTGTAATAGGTACGTTTGCTGACAACAAAAATGCTTTTCCATTATTAATGACACCTTGTTGTTGAGTAGTTGGTGCTGGCAAATAAAATGGGTTTTTAATGTTTGCAAGTTGTATGTCTGATGTTCCAAACTCGTTTCCAAAAACTGATCGTCCTGATTGCTCAATTCCTGTTGCAGCCCTACCAAATGGTGAAATTGAATAAATTCTCGTTTGATCATTAGATGGTAACGTAGAAGATGATAATATAGATGAAACCGTGTTTCTATTTTGTGCATCCAACGATGCATCTGATAATATCCACGACACGTTTGCGACGATACCATTTGTGATAGCTGCTTCACAATTTATGTGTGCAGAACCAGTGAAAGCTGCAAAATTGTTTGGCGAAATGATTGCTGCCGGATTTGATGAATACGCTAAAAACCCTTCGGGACGAATATTAAATTGTTCATTTGGTGATAAATTTGTAAGTCCTGGATCGCTTGAAAAGACTAATTCGGACGTATTGTCGCCAATTGGTATTATTGATCCTGTACAAATTAGTTCTCTACGCGTCGTATTGTTTAACTTTATTTGGTTAAACAATGCACATGTCAGCGCTGGACCGACAAAATCTACAAACGATACAAACATTTGATTTCCATTGTTGTTTAATTCGTCCGCAGGCGTGAACGTTGTAGTTCTTTGTTTGAACCAACTATCACCCATCGCGCAGGGCAACGTAATGGTCGCGTGTTCTAAAACGAACGGCGTGTCAATGTTTAGTTCGATCGTTTCATCAATTGCTTCATAATCAGGATTAATTTGAACGCTTTTTTGATATTTTTTTCCAATTGCTTTTGTAAAATTTTCCTGTGTATAACGTTCACCAACTAATGTATCTGTTTGCGTTTCAAGATATGGCCACCAAGGATCAATCTTAAACGTTCTGTCACTTCCCGATGAAATCAAGTTTGATATAGGACCAAACCCACGAAAGTCTTCTGAAACATAAGACGAAGCCTGTTGAAATATGTCATACGAAGCAGGTCCAGCGAGATCTCCAGCGGCATTTTCGGGAATGTTCCAACATTTTATTGCACTATTATAGTAATAGATACTACTTGTGAGTGGCACCATTCGTGTGTTATAATTTACGGGCAACGCTATATCAATTCGAGTTTTGTTTTCATTTGATTGTTTTAACGAATATCCAAACAAATCAATAGATGAACCGCTACTATGAAGAATTGTTCTGTCATTAAACGGTGAAATTGTTGTTTCAATTTCTGATAACAAAAATTGTTCACTTGCATTACGTGAAATGCTACTTGACACTAAGAAATTCGATGAAAACAAATTTTGTTCATTTACGTTTGTTTCTATATGCGCATTAAAATTTCGTTGCAATGTCGTTGGATAATTTACAACTGCGTCAAATCCAAACGTAGTAGACGTTCTATCATCAAAAAACAATTTTTTATTTGTTTGTGCGTCAATATTTGATATGTCTTTTCGTGGCAGTACTTTACGTCTTAATAATGGTGGTTGAAACGTAAATGTTGCACCCAAATTATCTTGTGTTGGCCAATTGAAAAAATCAACAGGAGTTGAAATATTTAAATCTTGATAAACAGATAAAGGTCTTAAACTAGACGCGTAATTTGTTCCGTTTATTGGATCTGCAAACGTTGTGTTGTATTTTGCGCCGCCGTTAACGTTTAACGAACGATTAGTTGCTTGTAATTCCGAAGCAAAATCACGAAAAATTTTATCTGATAAAAATATCCCAATTGTTCCAATTTCGTTTACGTTTATTCCATTGATTATTTTAATGGGAGTGTAATTGAATTCTATTTTGCCATTTTCGTATAAAATGATTTCATATGTCAATCGTCCTGACGCACTATTTGTCGCGGAACTTATATTGTTCCAACGAACTATTAACGCGTTACCGTATTTTGTATATGACGTATTACATTTACTGCACGCGTATGACACGGGATCGTATACTGTGCTTAGTGGTACGTCAATTCCGTTGACAGTATTATAATTCGACGCGTTGTTTGTAAGTGCAACTTGTATCTCTGCAGCGTCACCAGATAAAGTACCTGCCAACCATGGTGCAAGTATCACGTGATCATGTGTAAACGTTGAGCGCATGTGTGTATTATCACCAGAAGATATCGTAAAAATATCCAACGCATTGAACGTATTCACGAGTGGATCCAACAAAACAAAGTATCCATTTACACACACAGCAAATTTTGTATAAATTTTATTGTTGAACGAAAAATTAAATCCAATATCAAGTGGTAGTGAACACGCATCGTATGTCGCAGAACTAAGTCCTGGACCACCTGATATTTGTGTAAATTTGTTTTGTGGCGTGTTTGACATTCCAACGTGCTCACCACGCGATAATGTCAAGACATAATCGTCAAAATTACGCTGTGGAGGAATTCTTTTTGATGTGGGTGAAGTCATTTAGTATCCCATTCCTCCAAACACGAGTGAGTCTGTGCCTGCTGGACAGTTTTCGTATGTAAATCCCGTTGACATAGAATATTCACCAGGATTTATGTAATTTTCTGTTGATCCAGTCATTAAACTAACTGCTTCGATCATGTCTGTTTCCAATGAATTATCTGTTCCAAAATTTAATAATAACCTATCGTCAACAAAAGGTTTGATTGTATCATCATTCGTAAAATACCCGACTGTTTTCATTATTGAGCGTTGACGTTGAACTTTTGCGTCATCAAATGGAACGAACGTAGAAATTAATTTATCAATCGATACCAACGTGTCAGATTTTTTTTCACTATCAATGTTTCCTGTTCCTACGCTACCATTACAGCTATGTATGTCACCTAACGCGTCAGACGTTAAATATATTGCACGTGCTCGAATGCTAAGCGGTTCGAGCACGCCATCGAACGTAATTTCTCTAACTGCAACGTAATCAACGCTATCATATAGAATTGGAAACGTCGTGATGTGTACCGGTGGACCAAGTGATACTTTTGATAATGATGAAATAACGATGTTCTCATTCTCAAAATCAATTATTTGATCTGCTTCAACAAAAACGTCATCATCAACTATTTTTTCTCTGACGTTTGAAAAATCAGATTTTAGCATCTGTATCGCATCAGAATATGATCGATCAACAAATACGACATTATCATATCTCGTGGTTTCTTCGCCATAGTCGAGTTTTAGTGATACGCTGTTTTGTTCACCTGACCAAATTTTCACAAGTCCGGCGTCAAAATATTTTTGCTGCGTGATTTCCACGCCTTGTCGTGCAAAGTCAATTGTACTCGTATCGATTTGCGTCACAAATATAAATAGTTCACATTCAATATTTCGATAATATACCCGCCACTTGTTGAAGTAGAATACTTGTTGCTATGTCGGCCCGTGTCTGTTCGCTCAAGTATTGATCTGTGAATTGATACTGTAACTTGTGTCGTTCAAGCATGTGTGACTCGACGACAAAGTTTGTGCCGTTAAATTTTACCTTTCGCGGTATTAGTTGATCAATTACATTACTGATTGATGTATCAAACCATCGAAAATATTCAAAAAATGCGCCAAAATCAAGTTTAGATTGTAAACGATTGAAATATGTGTTTGTGATTGCGGACAATTTGGGATAATCTGAAGAAAACATTACCTCAGGTGCACCCATTGCGTCTCCCATTGCATCTAATGACGAGAATATCGTCACAATATCACGATTGAGCGCGTCGACTAACGAAAATTCTACGCTAAACCTAACATCATCTGTTGGTTGTTCATTCTTTGCTATTTCATAAACTGGTGCAACTGCTGCCCATGGAACAGAATTTACGAGATCTAAATCGTTATATCCTCTGACGCGAATTTTATTGTCACACACCGCTTCGTCAAAGTACGGTGAAAGCATGCTATAATCAAATATTTCTCCAACAACGGCTCTGCTTGAAACAGGAAATAACGTTCCAGACATGTGCATTTTATTTAGACTAAAATCTAAGAAATTTATGTTTCCTTTCGTGTCAGTGTCACGAATTTCTTGTTTTGATAACGTGTCAATGCGTAGTTTTTCAAAAGATCCTGGATCGGCTTTATTAAAGTTATAATTTATTGCTGGATCATCGACACCCACAGATTTTACGTTTCTTACGTGTTCTTTCCACTCGCGTATTGTTATTGCTTTTGTCCAAAATCTTACGTTTGACATTTGACCAGAAAATTTTGAAGTTCTTGCTTGTGGAGTTATTGATGCGTCTTCAAGATATATTGTACCCGGGTACATGTCTTTGTTGCCCAGCACAATGAACGAACCTGATCCATTAAAATCAGTCACGCTTCTAAATGCATTTGTCGCGACTAAATCGTCGTCAATGACCTGTTGGCTGCTATCTAAAATTATGTTTACGTCTAAATCGTCTGTGATGTCAGTTTCAATTCCAAAATCTGTTACATTAAAAATTGACGATATTGATGCGGCGTAATCAATTTCTCCGGCGTTTTGTTTACCAATTCGTAAAAAGTATGAAGATGACGTAGGTATTGGTGGTGAGTGTAAATCTCCACGCTGTAGTCCAAAACTTATGTTCCACGCATCACTATCAAAAATGCTTTGCGTAAGCATTGGCAGTGTCATGACTAAAGTTTCTGTGTTCTGACACGGCCTCGCGTACAGCGTAATGTTTGAATTTGAACCTGATGTCGCGACAATGTTTACAATTGTTCCAATATTATTGATGTTTGTAATAGAAGAACCTGTTACACAAAGTCTTGCGATACTTTGTGATACGTATGATATATTTGGCAAAAATTTGACAAGCATTTCACACGTCCATGATCCTGACGTCAATAAATTATCAGATACGTTTGTTGTTCCCGTAACGTTTCCAAACGAATTCGTCACAAACGTTCCTACGGGATATGGTATGCCGGGTTCAACGCGTGGTTCAACAAGATAATTGGACGTCACGATTGATGACGTTGAAAATTGCACAAACGTGCCGACAGTTCTTTTTGCTTCTCTTGATTGTTCAAGCGTTCGATTTGTTGGTCCACCATATTCACGTATGCGCATGCTGTTGTCGGGATCAATTCCCATCGCACGTAAAAATGACTTTACGCTGTTCAATGTACCCTTTGATTTAAGAACATCAGGCAAATTTATCACTATTCGTTTTAACAGTTCATGTTGAACAGTTTTTAGTGACGTTTCAAACGTGCCGTACGTGTCAATGTCAATATTTTCTGCTCTAATGTATTGTTCTATTGACGCGTCATTAAATAGAGGTGGGAGATAAATTCCGCTTTGTTGTAACAAATCCAACATAAAATTATTTGGAACATTGTCGTAATCATCATAAGATACTGTTTTAAGATTTCGAAATTGATCAATGTATAACTTAATTTCATCAAAAAATTTCGCCCATATGTATAACAATGACAACATTATTTGTACGGTACTCTTTTCGCCATCTCCCGGAATTCCAATGCCTGACGATTTTTGTATTTCAGTCGTAGAATTAAATCCGCCTTGATCGCTGCCTTCAAGAAGATAATGTTGTGGTATTAGTTTTGTAATTAAATTGGGATTTTCAGCATCATACAGTGATGCACTTGCAAGTAGTTCATTGTTTAAATCAATTGTCGGTTGATACGCTGGAAAAAGCACGGGTAACGTTTCAATCTTTTCGTAGATCAAATTGCTTGCTTTATCTAACGATGCGTCTAATCTTAGCGATGACGTAAAGTTAGTTATTAATGCATGTAAAGAATTTCCGCTACTATCTATCACTATTCCATTCACCGGATCGTCGATTGTTGACATGATTGGCGGTGGCGGTTCATTGAAACGATAATACAATTTTAGATCAGAAGTAGAAAATATTGATTTTTTTGCAAAATTTGCTTGTTGATTTAATGATCTAACTGAATGAAATACGCGAAATTCATCAAGTACACCACTCAACATTTGAGATTGTGTAATCACACCTGTTGATAAGTTTATCGTTCCAGATACATTAGGAACGCCTATAAAAAAGCTTGCTGCATCATTGTTTAGATCATTTATGATTGTTGATGTTTTTGATTTAGACACCGATTGTTCGTTGACAAATGCTTCAAGATAGTTCACAGAATTCTCTCTGTTTATTTGCACACAAATGTGATTGAACACTCCTTTTGATATTTCAAATGGTACAGTGATGTCACCAAACCCTTGAGATACAACGCTAAACCTTGCTTCAACTACGTCTGTTGAACTTGGCATCAAGTATAATGCTATTCCTTCAGAGCTTCCTGACATTTTTTGAAACACAAATTGTGTAGAATTATTTGTCACCGGTAGAAAAAGTTGCATTTCTGCACTAAATGACGTGCCATGTGGATTTAAGATTGGATCACCTGATCGATTTTTTGATATGTCAGGGTAAAGTCCACCTGCAACGTCTTTAACTTCAATAAATGAACCAGAAAATAGTAGTTCTCCTTTGTACGTTGGAAACTTTTTAGTCAAAACCCAATTTTCAAATCCTGTTAATTTTTCTAAAAATGCTTCAACCTCTTGTCTCGTTCCATCAAATGGATAACCGTTTATTATTTGATCAAACGTAAAATTTATCTTCGATTCCGCAGAAGAAAAGAACGTGTGATTTTCAAATTTTGACCAATCGACTTTTAGTTGTTGCGTTGATTTAAGCGCAGCAGACGTTATGTCGTACATGAACGATGACGTACTTTGAATGTTTGTGTCTGCAACGTCCGCAAACGTAAGTTGCACAGGACGACTTCCTGACAATGCCGACCGCACAAATGACGGAATGTTTAATTGTGATTGAGCCACAAAATATAACTATGACGTTTACGCAGAAAGCACTCTAAACGCCTGACTTGCATCTTTATACACCCTTTGCACGCCATTTGTTTTAATCAATATATCAATTGCATACGTGTGTTCAGGTACCAAATTTGACATGTCAAGTTCAAAAAACATTCCTGATGTATCGCTTGAAACACGCGTTGAATTGTACTTCGTGTCAAATGGAATTTTGACATCGTTCGTTTCAACGTCACGAACTTGATAATGTACGTCACGTACAACAATTCCAGGTAATTCAACGGGAACTTTAACGACTGTTATTAATGGTGATGAATAATCAAAAATGTTTACGCGTAACGTTGTCGTTTCACAAATTGAATAATCATCAGACACTCCTAACACGTTGACGACGTATTTTTTTGTGCCTAATTGACTTGACGTGCGTTGAGGTGGATAAAACGTAACAACGCTTCCTGTTGCATATCCAATTGAGTTGTCAAGTGAGCTCCAAATTGGTGTAAACGTTAGTGATCCACTGTTTATGAGCTCTTTTGTGATTTGTTGCGTTGATTGTATAGTGAACGACGAAGAATACACGCCTACGACTGAATTAATTCCTGAATAGTGCTGTGACACAAAATAGGGCAACACAATGCTTCCACCTGACACTGGCATTTCTAATCGTAGTTTTAAACTGTTTGTCCCTATAACTGCGTTACTTGCAGACAATATGTTTGATAATCCACTCCCAACATAATTGTACAAAAACAACGTTGTTGGTGTGTCTATATGCGCAGCCTGACTGTCGTCTTGAATTGAATTATCAAATTTAATTACGAGTTCAGGAACGAGCGTTTTGTCGTATGCTGACCTTGCGGCAAAACGCTTCACAAAATAAGTGTGATAATCATTTTCTAACGTTGAGCTAAAGGCTATTCGAAATCCCTCATCGGGTATCAATCCGGATAGCGTTGCAGACACCATTTGTGTCACGTCAATCGATAAATCTTCTTCGCCTTTGAATGTCTGTGAAGATTTATAATTGCTAAAATAGTCTCCTACTGCAGGGGGAATTGATGCTAATGCACACCCGGGTGCGTGCCAAAGAATTGACGACGTAGAACCAAATGATGAAGTGAGCCAATTACATGCATCGATGTCTGAATATTGAATGATGTCACGTCCTGCTCCCTCATCAAAAGAAGCAGACAGCGGAAACACGTCGATTGTAAAATTTGAAGGTGTCGGTTGTCCACCATAAACATCGTGAAGTATCATTTTTGCATTAAACGATGCATTCGATATATCAAGCTTATTTTCATTTATTAATTCACGTAAAGGATTTAAATCAAAGTGTATTAATAGTCGAGATAATTCTACGTTTGGAACCGACTCAGAAGACGAAAATCCATACAATTTGTACAAATCACACGTTCCAGCACTACCCACGTTTGCGTTTAATGTATGAACGTTATTGATAATTCTATTAACAATATATGTATCTTTGTCACAAACGCAAGTTTTTATCATGGCATGCCTAATCTTTCAATAAGTATTGTCGGATTGGCATAAATTTCGATGTCAGTTACACGAACAAGTTTTAAATTGTTTTCGTTAAAATAACAATCTTGTTCACGATCAGTAAGATATTTTTTGTAAATTTGAACATCACGTGGAGTTTTATACTTAAGAATTTCTTCGATGGGTCGATTTAGTCCGTGCCAATAAACACCATCAAGTTGAACGTAAGTATTAATATTTTGAATATAAAAATCAATTGCCCAATTCTTCACAAGTTTTTGTCGAATAACGTTTTCAGTATTAAACAATTCTACAAGATGATTATAACATACGTCCTCTGCGCGTGATTTACGAAACGTTCCATTACGTTTCCTTGTTTCGTGTGCTTTATGAGCATTTTCAATCAAATTAATTTTATCTCTTATTGGACCGTGATTTAAAGCATTTTTAATGCCATACTTCACAAGCATTCGTTGTTCTAATCTGTCGCGTAAAATACTTGATTGTAATGGATGTGGTGCACCATATCTTATAGTAAAAGTTTTTTCTTTTTTTATTTTTACTTCTTCAATTTGTGATATAAAATCAACGCCATATTTTGTTTGTAAAGTTTGAGTAATTTTTTCCTTAACTACGGGCGATTGAAAAGAACATGTCACACCATAATGTTCAAAACACGTTTGTTCTTTTTTTTCTTTTAAAACACCACTTTTCTGTGATTGATTTGCACATTTTTTATCACAAAAAACATATTGTGCATTTCTATATTTGTATGGACGTATAAGTTCTTTATCACAAAAATCACATTTAAATATGCACCTACGTCCTTTAATTTTATGTCCATTTCGTTGAACTGTTACAACGTTTATGATTTCTATTAACATAGAATTAAATTTAATTTATCTATCAATAACTGATAAGCGATAAATCATGATGCCTTACCGATTATGTCGTAGTTGGGCTCCTGTAAAAAATAAATTCCCCCGCGCGGGGGCATTGCAAGGTCCATGAACGTGTTGTTTGCTATGTCATGTACAACGTTGCTGTATTGACGGTTGTTAACAATACCCGAAATGTTTTGAACCTGTAGATCAATTATTGATAAGACACCTGTCGTTGAAAATATTGTATTTCGAATGTTACTGATTTGCAATGGCTGATCAATGTTAACGTTTTTTATGTCAAACAACTTTATCAACTTTGTCAAAATATTTTGTAAGATGACGCTCTTGTTCAATGACGGGTCCGTCAGAATGTTGAAGTTGACAGTAAAATTAACTATTCTTGCGTCTAACACGTCAATTGCGTCTGCTATTTGACGATATGGGTTTAAATAACGAATAAGATTTTGTTTCAACGTGTCTGAAGACGTCGTCAATTTACCATCGATATCCCTTGAGATTATGTAAAGTTGCGTTGCAAGTGGGTTAATGGGATTTGACTTTGCTTGTGCACGAAATACTCTGCCAAAATTTGAAGGCAACGTGTAAATTCTCGCCAACAAATCTTCTCGAGACACAATTCTTTCTTGAGAATTTTTTACTTGTGGTGCAAGAGTTGATAAGTCTGTAGGCGTGGGCGCATCATCTCCACCTTTTGCGGGAATGTCGTTTGTGATTTCAATGCTATTTTTCACGCTTGATGCGATCGTTGCTGACGGGTTGTTTGGAAAAAATACGTTGATTGTGTTTATGTTCTTTACTGAATTCTTTTGAACATTGTGATTTAAACCACCGCCATATCTGTACGTTATAGACAACGTCGTGTTTATTGCAGCAACGCCCAATGTCTTCGTCTGTATCAACATCAATGGATCAACTGATATTCTTGAAAATGTTTTCGTGTAAGGAAACGCGATTGCAAAATCAGATGGATCTGGAATTACGTCGTCCTCAAGCGTGTCTGCGCTCCCACCACCCAACGTTAACATCGTTGAGCGTGTTGCTAAATCTACGTCCGCAGTGTATCGATAGGGCGCGGGCACAATTTTTATAACGTCTTTCACGATGTCGGCATCTACAGCGGTGTTTAGCACATTTCGATAAACGACGTCCTGTGTCAGGTGAGTTACTTGATAATACGTGTTACCGACACCATCAGTCACCGACAATATGTCTGTCACGTTTGGATTGCTGAGCGTAATTTTTTTGAAAGGTTGAAACGTTCCCAACGATATCGTTTCAGTCGTCGTGTTTCCACTTATACAAAGTCCAGCCAACGAAAATATGTACGTCAACGGTGTGCCATTTGTTGATTTTTGTCCAATCACAATCGTTGACTTGTACGTGCCATCAGAATACTTGCTGCTAAAATCTATGTCTTCCAAAAGAATGAATTGCACACCATTGTCGGCGGAAAATATTGAGTTTTGTTTTATTATCGGTAAAGCGTTTGCATTTGGTTGTTGAACGTTGTTTTGTAATATCACCGGTATTTGTACGTACACTGTCACCGGAACTATTGCAGGTGCTGCACCAGCGATCGGCACGCCGTCTGCTTTCAACGAACGTTCAATGTTAGTTAGTTCAACAGCAGTCGTAGAGTTTAGTTCACTAAATTGATGTGACAAGTAAAACGACATGTGGTCGCCGACAGCGGCCGCAAAGTCAAGAAATAACCCACCCAGTGACGCTTCACTAAAGTCACTGATGCGATCAGGATAAAATTGACGAGCATAGTCAAGCAACATTGCTCGAAAGCTGTTAAAATCGCCGGCTAAAAATTGTCTAACGCGTACTGATTTTAGATCATCCTGATTGACGGCCATTTCACAATATAAATATGATGTCGTGTCACAATGCGTACAATCGAACCTTTAAACTTTTCTTTTGAACGTTTAAAGACGGCACGTCATATGTGATAGTGATGTCTTTGATTGCAAGATTTTTGTTTCCCGTGTTTACTGTCACAACGCTAAAATCGTCAAGTTCAATGTATGGCATCCACTTGCTGACAGCGGCTGAAATTCGTTGTATCGCCTGAGTTCCAAAGTCTTGGTCAGACGCGAGCTCAGATAACAGCGGGCGTAAGTTTGCACCAAAATCGTATAGTTCAAGACGCTCGCCCCAATTCGTCAGGAGCAAATTTTTCAAGTTATCGTTGACTTGGTCTGCAAGCGAATAACTCATCACGAACAACCCGTCAGTCGTCGACAACTTCAACGGTGTCAAAATTCCAACAGGCGTGGGTGTAGCTTTCGTTGCATTTGTTTGTGCATCAATTTGAGTTACACCAACAGACTTGAAAGAAAATGTTGCCACGTGAATAAGTAATTTCCAGCATTTAAATCACTCAACGAGCGAAAACTCGTTGAAGTCAGTTTAAATTTCTTCTTCTTCGTTTTCAGGTTTATTCATTTCACGTTCAATGTCAACTTTAATTCCTGCTTTTTCACACAATTGCGCTGCTTCATCCAATTTAGTGCTAAGCATCGTCCAC